>Ga0210059_1002558_pt1 | contig 28547 bp, 21 predicted proteins | sample Ectturendosymbi2_FD_188042 | JGI IMG/M metagenome (GOLD analysis project Ga0210059, IMG submission 188042) | Ecteinascidia turbinata endosymbiont from Florida, USA - Sample 2 (SPAdes) (version 2) | ecosystem: Host-associated > Tunicates > Ascidians > Unclassified | place: Key West, Florida...
TTAAGGTTCTGCACGGCTTGCCGGAAACAAGCGTAGAGTCTTCAAGTCACGAAGCGTTTGCAGTGGCTCGTAAACAACATCTCTAAGTATCAAACTCCAGTAGATTCATCCACATTGTGACGCTACGTCACAATACTGCCCCCTACATTTTACAGCAAAACTGCACCCATGATTGGTTATAATGACTTTGATCTGGACCAAGCCCTTGTTTACTGTAAAAATCGAACAATCGGATGTCACTATTTCAACAGCTTGATATAAGAATTCGGTAATTGTTTCTTTGTTCGTTTTCGAGTTTGCGCTGGGTAGAGGTGCAGGGTGTTAAGATGATAGACTTTTTTGATTCATAGGATCGGGCAGCACGGACGCGGGTAGCACGGACGTGCAGATTACTTGTCTCCTTTGAGTGTGCGTCTAAGTGCCTTGCTCAAGAGCACAGCAGCGATAACACAGGCAGGTTTAGGGAGTCAGACAATACGATCCGGAACCGTCGCTTTTGAAACATTGCGTTGCGTCATCGAAGTCCCGTACATATTTGCATCACTAAAAGCGATTACCGTAAATTTTTTTGTCTGGGAGAAGACAACACGCAAGGAACTTCAACCCTTTGAGTTAACAAGCAAAGTAACTACATAATTTGCTCATAACAGCACCTCTAGGGGATTGCATAAAGAACGTTATTGCCGAATTGACATTATAAGCTAATTGAAATGCATATAACAGATGCCATCACGACCAAACAAAATGTAACGTTATCGGCGAATTGACGTTACAGAGGGAGTCGTTATAAACGAATTCAACTGTATAGAACAGATTTACATAAGGTTTCAGGCCCCATTCGGATTAAACAAAAAGTTAATTTCAGGGCAAGTTGTCTATTTTTAGGGCAAATTGTTATTTTCAGGGCAAACTTTTTCCGCTCCCCCAGTAAAATGCGTTCCCGTACGCCTATGCGGTACACTATAAGCACTTGCGTCCTGCACTGCAGTTACTTGTTTTAAACTTTTCAGTTATTATGTTACACATATGCGCAACATTCGAGGGCCACTGCTGTTAAATTAGGTTGTATTGTGAACTGGCTTTTTTCCAATCAAATTAAATTTGAAGTATCTCTTAGTTTAAAACTCTTGGTTTATTAGAGAGAATTTTTATTAAAGATTTGTTTTAAAATATTTAAAAATGAAAGATGTAACGAAATATTCAGTTAAATGGACACACTGGGACAATAATCGTGAACGTCTTAAATTCGACAAAGTAGGCAAACCTTCAAGCTCAACAATAATTACTGCTAATAATTATCAATGCATCGTATCAGAAAAATGCATTGCCAGCAATTCACATCCAAATACATCACACTTCTTACCAAATTCTTTAGGCCGAACCAGTTTTATCACCGGGCGGGATTAATTTTGCTACATTATTCCGAGTGTGTTGGTAACAAAACTCAATCGTTCCTTCAGCAGGCTCGTAAATAGCGCGGTAGCAGGGGGCGAAGCCCCTTAGAAAAATTTTTGTCCTCCTGGAAAAATGCGCTGAACACTGTTAAAAACTATTAGACATAGTTAAAAAATATTGTGCCCTTTTCAGAAAACTATTTGCCTCTTGGTATCTCAAACTGGTTGCGGGACTGTCCTTCGGACCCAGGCCCCTCCGTAGCTGTCGGACCCCGGAAAATATACCTGCGAAAAGTGTTACTCCAATTGTTTTTACTTGCGGTCATTGATTATGATTACATAAAAGGTCAGATGCAAGTTTATATTCGACTAAAAGCTGAAGTAGGTTAGGTTCTTTGAGGCAGTTTTGTTGATTTTCACTGAAGTGTTTCTTTGGCTTATACTTCAAATATTTCATTGACTTGAAAACTTTGAAATTGGCGGGACAATGCCTTCGTTGCCCCCTGGCTACGCGCCTGGTGGCAACCGTTTTGTGATTGCGGTTGTGGGCTACAGACCAGCGCAGGAATTCATAATTGAGTTAAATTTATGTGCACACCAATTCGGTAATTCAAATTAACCAACATAATTATCAACAATCATGACAATTCAATTTGCATAGAAAATCTGTTTACTGTGTCTAGAGATAATCCAGTGATAATGTTCATTTTTCCTATTAATTCCCTGGCTTTATGCTGGGGAAATGTTTCCAGCAGTAACGTAACCATGAAATTTGCACAACTACATTATTTTTTATCACACAATATTTGGGGGGACAAAAGATATTGTGTCCCCCTCTGTCCAAAAATTGGGGGGACTTTTTCCCCCGTTCCCCCTTAAATTCGGTCCCTGGATCCAGAACACAAGCGAAAATATTGTTTGGACTGGAAATCCGCGCATGGTGTTGAACCCAGAGTTTTGCTTACAAAGCTCTAAAACCAACTTGTTTAACAACTTAGTCTCAGAACTTACCGACGGTTTTCGAGTGCACCCGCCTTTGGTCAAAATTTGGTGTCTCTGCAGTTCCTGGATGTTGTCCCACATTTCTTGACTTACATAGGGTCTCAGAGTTGGTGATGTATTTTCGGGAATCAGACAAATATTGCTTATCAACGACGTTGCCAGCGCAACCAAGATTGCAACGATTCTCAGCAGTTTTTGTATAGGTGATGGGTGATGGTATCACGAAAACTAGGAAAATTACAAAATGGCTGTTTTTCGGAAACCTCAACGAAAATCCTACTAGGAGCATCAGAGAAAAAGCAAGTCATAAACTCTTGCTCAGAAAACGGTAGAAAAAAAATCTTTGTAGACCTAAAATGAAAGATGGGTAGTGACAAAGACAATCATAACATACCAACCTGCAGGATGGTACTTAGTGTTTAGAGAGCAGAACCATGGCTAAGATTGCTAACTAGCCAAGCTTTGTAAAATCGCACGATATCAAAATCTCGAGGTGTTGATCAATTGACACACAGTGGTGTGTCAATTGGAAACAGTGCGCATTTCACCTGATAACGCGGAAAGGAACAACTCTCTAAAAGTTGCTGTTGAGAAGCAAACTTCTTAGAGGGTTGTTCCTTTCCTCACTATCCGGTCAAATGCGCGCTGTTTCCTCTCTCGCTCGTGTTCGTTCTGAAACTAGTCGTCGACGGGATTTTTTTGCAAGAACGGTCGATTAAAATTTAAAAGTTTGAAATCACGTGCGTTGCTTTCTCAGGGTCCACAACACTGTTTTATCGATGATTCTCATCCGAGCTTATGCACTGTGTTTTTAACCACACCAGTGAAAATTTTCATGTGCACCCGTTCGCACCGTATTTGCCATCAACACCACGGAATTTTATTATCCGCACAGGACCGTACGGTCGGACGTGGTGAAACGCTCTGATTTAGGCTATTGAAATTGTAATCCCAAAAAATCCGCCTCTAGTGGTTGCACTGTACGATGTATGTTTTCTTGTGGCTAAACGTTCAGAAGTGAGGGGGAACAACTCGAGAAGTGAGGGGGAACTGCCCCCTGAAGCCCCCCCTTAGCGACGACCTTGACGCAGCATCAAAGGTTGGTCAGTAAGGTGTACAAATAAACGGTGCCCATCCAATTAAAGCACTGACCCTGAGGGTTACACAGCCAATCATCACAATAACGCCCAATCAGAATTGCTAAAACATCATTGGACATCATTTTTAGCTTATCAGACGCCATTTCATGCCATGTTGGGCGTCATTTCATATAAAAAAAAGACATAAGAAAAATGTGAAATTTAATTTGACTCGAAATCAACTCGAGCTAGCAAACCAATGACTCGAGGTCACACGACAGTTCTTGTGACACGACTCTGACTCAACCCGAAAATATTTTAGATGACTCTGACTTGACTCTGACTCGAAGGGCTTGTGACTCTGACCAATGACCTTGATTGCTCTGACTCGACAAAATGACTCGGAAACAGTCCCGTAACCAGGGGGGACGCAGGGGTGAAGAAGTCCCCCTAGAAAATTTACTCCCCCTTGGAAAAATTTGATGGCTATATTTTGAAACTATTGGACATAGTTCAAAAAATTTGAGCCCCTCTCAGAAAACTCTTCGCCCCTCCCGGTGTCCCAAGCTGGTTACGGGCCTGCTCGGGCACATCACTGTTGTCTGTGCTTTGTCGCAAAAACTTTTGTCGCTTGGCTTAATTCTCTTGTGCGGTTATTTCCCGCGATCGCACATGCAATCATGAAGTAAAATTGCAAAACTCTGGAAGCGGTGGTGCTGTGCCTCTCGTGTTTTTCACGTGGGGTGAGAGCTTTCAGATGATGTATTGCACATGCCAATAGCATATGTGCTCGAGATATTATCATTCAAAATTTATGTCACGAATGAGTGATTTTGATGACTACCCATTTTCTTTACCCCAAAATTGGGTAAGTGCATTGATTTTTTGAAAATTTTCTTCACAAGTGAAGATAAAATACTTGAGACAACCTCCTGTCAAGTTTTTACCACAGTTAAATGAGTACAGTGATAATGATTTCGTTTTAAATTTAGTTGATGATTTTCTTGCTGGTCATTACGCTTCATAGTTCATTGACCACAAAAAGTAGTCATTTTGTATGGTCCATAACTTTGCGAAACCTCAACCAATTTCAATAAAATTTAGTTTTTTGGAATCAGCATCTAAAGTTCTATCTGCATATGAAATTTGAGGAAAATCTGAGATGGTGCGTTGACTTTTCCAATTTTTTTGGTTCATTTGACAACCAACCTACCAATTTGACATAGAATGACCCTATTGTTGGTAGATCTCTGCCAGGGACTTCCCAGAATAGGCCTGTGAGGTAGGATGTGTGATCCTTATGTCAAAGAAAGTTTTCTCACAGCTATTCCACAGTCCTCTCACAGAGATATCTAACCTTGCATTGTCAGCAGTGTTGACTTTTCTTTCATAGTCATTTTCATTGATTGGTAGAAGTGTGGGTTCGGTCTGAACATCCCTACACACCTCTCTCAGTCATTATCTGTGCCTCAGAGACTCTCACTGAGTTGTGCTTCATTGAAGTGTAACCACCCAGTTTGCATATGAGGCTGTGATCCACAGAGTTTGTCTCTCCACAAGCACAGTGGTTGGGTATGCCTTTCACCTTCCATCCATATCTCAAGCAGATTGCATCGGTGAATTCTTGTTTGTTTAGTGCATATCCAATCACTTTGATTGATTGGCAAGGCAAGCTGACAGCCAAGAAAATTCCCCTTTTTCCATTGCTCCTTTTATGAGTTGTTGTGACTCAGGGGCCATTTCTGCCAAAAGTTCATCACGGACGTTATTGCATTTTTCATTTTTCTCTTGTCGTATTCTGTTTTTCATGTGTCTGGTAAACTGCTGATCTGAAGGATTGGAGCAAAGATCGAGCTTTTGAGTGTAGATTTTGGCTGTTATTTTATTAGTAATCTGAGTGGAGTGCTCGTATTCTGTTTTAGCAGTTTCCCGAGGTTCTGTCAAAGCTAGCCCACCATGCCTCAGAGGGAGAGCTAGTATTTGTCTTTTGACATCACTAACTTCTCGTCCTACAGTACGAGAGTGGGAATCAATTGATCTCTGATGGTGTTTTCAAGTGAGTGGTGCAAATAATTCACTTGCATCAGGCACTGTTCCTTGGAAATGGTTAGGGTGGGTCCATCTGGAGGATAATCCTTTGGTGAATGCTGAGTACACTGCTTGGGGGTCATCTTGTGCATACTTTGAAAGCGACTGAAGGTCTTTTACCCAACCCTCAACCTTATATTGTTCCCTGAATGATTCTGTCCCAATTACAGATCCCAGGATGCGTTCACCTTGGTCTGTGATTTTGATTCCATCATCTTTGAAATTGAAGATTTTTTGTGCGGCTTGCATTAGACTACTGTCTTTAATTAGGTGGATTGTCTTTGTAGGTTTAGGGCAGTATCCAAAGTCTGGTCCAATAGGTATTCCCACCATTTTTTCACACCTGCCAGTGACCCGACTGCAGAGCTGTCATCTGCATACCATACTTGTTTCACTTTATCATTTGTGGTTTCATTGCTCAATGCTTGTATTAGTAGTCGTGTGGATAGGACATACATTGCCATAACTGCATTGTCCCCTTGCGTCGCACCTTCCTGTGACAGTATCATGTGTTTACCATTTTCCAGATAAGGCATGGCAGGTGTGTTGTAACTGTTGTGTAGGTATGTGTACATGGGGGACACAGTCTTTTGATGTTTTCTAGACTGACTTTTCTGTTGAGTTTGTTAAAGGCATTGTCTGCGTCCACTAACAGCAGGCATTCACTGTTGTCTTCTTTAAAACTTTTTCTTGCAGCATGTATTGCTGCTTCTGTGCCTGATTCCAGTCCCGCACATGTCTGCAGTGTTTCCACTGCATGTATGATGTCTTCCTTCAGCAGTTCTGTGATTGTTTTGCTAATGATTCGTTGTAAGCATTCACCAACACCTACTGGCCTGATGCTGTTATCTTTTTTCTTCAGTGGAACAAGTCTGCATGCGAGGAGGGTTGATATGCAATCGTGTGGAATGGTGTCTGGCGCGAGACGCCTAGCCAGGGTGGCAATTTCATCAGCCAGCATTTTTGAGTGGGTGCCATATGATTTCGAACAAATCATTTCTCTCCAGGTATCCATGTCAATCTGTGTTGGTCTTCCAGACCCCGTTGAGTTTTTAGTATTGGATGTAATTTCATCTTGAGTTATGTTTTCAAAGATGACCCTCTCTGTGTTGGTTTCAGGCTTATCAATAATGGCAGAATGTTTTAGTTCCGCCACTTTTGGGTGTGTTTCTCTGAGCTTTTTTTTGATGTCTGTAGTGATGTCATGTTTTCCGTCAATATCACTGGCATGATCCACAATTTTAAAGGCCTTTCTCACCTGTCTTTGTAACATTAATCTACAGAAAGCTTTCTGGTCTGATTGTTTTTTGGTTTTGACTGATCTTTTGAGTCTTTTTTGAATGGCTTTACACTCTGAGATCAGTTCTTCTTTGTTTCCACCACTCCATTCTTTTGTTCAGGTATTTTACATGTTCTCTGTTTTTTGATTTGAGAGATGGCTTCTGGAGTAGTAGTGGCAGAAGTACTTGAAGCGTGTGTATTGCTACTGACTCCCATCTTTTACTGCTGTTAAAGAGTCTTATTAAGACGAGTCACTTCTGCAATTAGTGTTTTTCCAGCTTTTCCTCTTGAGATTTGCATACAGTTTTTTTCAATATTACAATTTTTTGATATGCTCAATCCAGACTTTTTCTGATTTTATTTAAGTCTTTCATCTTGTCCCATGTGATAGGCATTTCACTTTGGATGATTTCTTTATTTTGCTCCTTACAGCTATCGCATAACCATTGCAATGTGTTATGTCTGTCATAGCCTTTATGATATATGTGATATTGTCCACTCGACATTCCAACACATATGCAGTGGTATACCATTTTGTGCACTCTCCATCACACAGCAGGGCCTCTTCCTTGTCGAAGACAATTTCATGACACACTCCACATTTACTCATCCTAGATGCCCCAGCAGCTCCAGCGGCCTTTCAGACAAGTAGCTTTAGATATTCTACATTATAACAAGCCTACAATATCTCTGAAACTTATTCAAATAGAAAGACATTTTGCAAATAGTAAAAAAAGTAATAAAAACGCATCGAATCAATGTCAGGTAACATAAGCAAAAAAACAACATAAAAAACAATGGGTGAAAAGCATGCCTATGTTATGTATAGTGGGTGGGTTGAGCATGTATAGGGGGTGAGGTGAGCAACTATAGAGGTAGACTAGATACGAGGTGAAAATAGTGGCATCAACACAATATTATAGAATGTGACAAGCATAAAACAAATATCAATAGGAATTTTGGCAAGCTTATATAGCAGGACGTTTTTATGTTGTTTTCAAATGAATAAAGGCGAAAAAGATTTCATATTTTCAGGAATGTCAGACCAAATTTTTGGACCAATATACTTTAAAGAAAGCTGACCCAGAGACATTTTCATTCTGGGTAAATAATATTTTTGCAAAGAAGGAAGTCTTGTTTGATATTTATGGGCTGATGCAATCTCAGCAAATTAGTTATCAAAGTGATTAGGGAATCCACTCTGAAATGAGTACATAAATTTTAAGTAAGTCTGCTATTTCTAAAATTGTGTGCTTGGAATGGAGTACAGCTGTTTTAGTTTTGCAATATTCAAGGGTTCTTACAGTTGTTCTGCAATCTAATTATAGGGAGTAAAGCCGTCTTGTTGGCCCTTCCACAGTTAAGTATTGAGTAAGTTAAATAGGAATGGAAAAGAGCAAAGTAAACAGATTTGAATACTGAAATGTTGGTTTAGTGTTTTAATTTGAACAACATTCCAAAAGATTCAGAAGTTGTGTCACCAACTTTTCAATTGAGTCTTCCAATTAAATTTGTCATCAAGTATAATGCCAAGATATTTTAAGCTGCTTTGTTTTGATATTGGGTGATGATTAATTGAAACTCAAAAATTGATATTGTTGTGGGTGTTCATGAGCATGAAATTGCTTTTTGGAATAAGTGATGCACATTTTTTTAGCACAAACCCAGTGATCAATTTTTTTTGAGCTTGTGGTTAACTATTTTTTTCCAAGATTTTGTGGTTTTCTCCTAAAATATGAAGATTGATATCATCAGCGTATAAAACAGTAGTAAAGTTAGAGGCTTTCACAATATCATGAATTATTAAGGAATAGTAAAGGCCCAAAAACTGATCTCTGGGGCATGCCACATGTTACATTCAAAACAGAAGATTCAGTATCATCTATTTTAGTACACTGAAACCTGTTGTCTAAGTAAGAAGCAAAAATTTTAGGGGTGTTCCTTTTCCTTCATATTAAAACAATTTTTCAAGTAATATATTATGATCAGCACAGTCAAAGGCTTTGCTTAGGTCTAGAAACAGTACAAGTTGATAATTTGCTATCTTTAGTACAAATGTGTCATCATAGATGGCAGCAATTGCTAATTCTGTAGAGTGATTGGTACAGAATCAACATTGCTGTGGGTTCAGTATATAATTACTAGTGACAAAAGAGTACAATCTGCTGTAAATTAACTTTTCAAAAATTTGGAGAGAGTTGAAAGTATGGATATTGGCCTACATTCATTTGGAGATTTAGGAGAAGTTATTTTAGGTATGGTTATAATTTGAGCAATTTCTAAAAGAATGGGAAATTTGCCTTTTACCATACATTTATTAGAAATGCATCACAATGTCTTTGTTTGCATTGCAGCACATTTTCTGGCCATTTTCATTGCGTGTAAGTTTACTTTTGGGTTATACAGCGACCTTGCGTTGAATTAGTTCAGGAGACTAATCAGTAGTTTGTACTTGAGTGTTTTTTATGAATATATTGCTTTTTATTATTAAATCTTGTAATTTTCCGTAACAACAGAGTGGTAACACTGTCTGCAACATTGGTGCAATTCGCTCACGGATAAGGATTATTTTATCTCAAGTGGATTTTCTGGCTTTGGTGTTCCCTTCTTATTTAACCTGCAGCTGAGCTTATTTGGAAAACTGACAAAGTTGGTGTTAGGCTAACTATGGACAAACTTCAACCGGCATTTGCAACCTTAACAGCAATTTCCTTTCCTCTTCCATGAACCTGTACTGAAACAAAAAAACAAATATAGAACTACTTTCTTTCTACTGTGATAACGTAAGTTTATCGCATCCTGTTTGCTTCTTGGGTTGTTATCGACAGGTGCTGATTTACGCAACACAACTGTGATCTTGAATGTCGTTTCATTTCAGAAGATTTGCTGCAAGATTCAAATCTCTGTATACTGGAAAGTATGCCGTCGTCACAAACACTATTACTGCTGGGTGTTTAGGTAGTTTGTCCGATTTTTTGGCTCAGTGTGCTGAAAACTTCCATTCATCTGATAAAAGCTGGGACAAATATCGCAGCAAAAATATGGCAATATTGTCCACTGGATTTGGTGTTTTTTTCCATTACTGGTATCGCTTTCTGGACAATAGATATGCAGGAAAATCCACAAAGGCTGTTTCAAGAAAAGTTGTGATTGATTTAGCAATATCTCCATGTTTTTATTTTGCTTACCTTGGAGGTCTCAACTTCCTAAAAGGTATGTCCAGAAGTGAAAGTTGGGAAGAGTTGAAAATAAAATTTCCGGTTGTTTTTGGTGCTGACCTGATCTGTTGGCCTTTACTTCAGACTTTCAACTTTTTGTTTTTTCCTCCATACTATCGCATAATTGGTCTAAAAGTCAATGAATTAACAATGGGTATTTTATTTTCTCACATTGTTAACAATTCTTATAGTGTACAGTTTTTTATTGATTGGTTGCAAAGACAGTCTAAGTCAAAATAATTTTGAAATAGAAATAGTGAGCAGTAAGAAAATGAAGATTAAATATAGCTTTTTTGAATTGCTTTCACTTGTCAATGTACAATTCAAGCTTTGGTTATACTGATACTTTAACTAATGAATTTTTTGGCAGTGGCTTTCATTTTCTGTGTGATGCAGCTTTCATGTATGTTAGTTTAAGTGAATGGTTTAACATATAAATTTGAAGGTAGTAATCCTTGAGCTTGTATGTACAGTTCATGATCATTATTGCACAAGCATGCTAATAGGGGTGAATCCAGTCAGTAAGTTTAAAGGTGGGGTGATTTTAGTATTATTTGATAGTGAAGTCTCACAACGGCTTTGCTACTGTAATAGAGACGAAGTTTACCTCACAACACAGCTGTGACAAAACAATAGACAACAAAATGGTCTTTAATCGCAAATGTTTTTCGAATTGTTCAAAATCATGGTTGATGAAGTTGCCGTAATCACCCCAATTACCCTCTTATGGATCTGCCCCTACATGCAATGTTTTTTTGCCCATTGTTTGAAATATATTTTCATTTATGAGTTTGCCTAGTCTGTTAAAAAATTTGTGCCATGTTTTGTGTTTAATTTTTATTACTTACACCATGTGGTTGTATTAAAGCAATGCTGATTCTTAATCAGCAAAAAGTGTCCATGTTTACTATGAGGCAAAGCTGAGTTTTGTTGGTCTTAAATATTTTGGCAAATTTTTACTATCAGTTTTATCATGTTTGTTATATTTCTTACAATGTTTGGAATTGCAAATATGAAAAAAATGGAAAACTGCAAAAGAAGTTATGATATGAGATTGCTGAACTTATTTTTGGACTCTTGGTTTATTGGTGTCATCTGTATTTAGTTCTCACTTTCATTGGAAATCAATGCAAGTTGTTTTGTCAAAGATTATAGTTGCTGTTGTTGTTCTTCTCTTTCATGCTATACTGCTTAAACCTTGGGGTATGGCATAACAAAATGATTTATTTGGATGGAAACCTTTACAAAACTGCTGTCTAAAATTCCAATGCTGGTTATAACCAACTTTATTCTTTGGCTAGTTATGTAGTTCATTAACTTTGCTTTTGTATTAGATTTTTTTAAAGGGTGTTCATGGTAAAGTATGATGCAATAATACCAGGACTTTGAATGTTGCTTGTCTTAAAATGGTTGTTAATAAACTTATAAATATCAAAGTAAAGTAAACCTTGCTTGAAGAATATTTGTTGAACTAATTAAATGTTCCTACAGATTTTTTGCAATTTGTTCATGCACTTTTGTAAAATATTTATGTCTATTGTTCACTTCATAGAATGGTTTTGAAATTAAAGCTAGTTGAATTTTACAGTTGACAATGTCATCAGTTAAGCTTTACTTCAAATCATAATGGATGTGACCTTGTCAAAAAGTACATGAGTTTTTTTCATTTGGATAACAATTGTAATAAGGAAAAAAACAGATGGGGGTATTACAAGCAAACTTTTGAAAGTTAGCATGTTTTCTTGGACAAAACAGGTCTTGTCAACTTTACTATATAGCACCTTTGCTTTTTGTACTGATTTTTGTAGATCACATATAACAAAATGTTTTTGAAGCACATGCAGTGTTTCTCATGCTAATGCTTAGCTTTCATTGTGGTTTTAATACCACGCCGTAAGCTTTTGTCCTTTGTACAATTTGAAAATAAAACAATTTTACGTTGTAAGCTGTTGTCCTTTGTAAAATTTAAGAGAATTTTAGTCTGATTTTGTTCTTTGTGTATGAGTAACTTAAATTGTTTTGTCTTCATTCCTTGAAGTGTTTGGCTTAATGTTAGTTGATTTAGGCAATGGATATAGATGGAGATCAAGAAGCAGGTTAGTTTGCTGTGAGTTTTTGTTGTAAGTCTTGTTTAAATGCCTAAGATTAATATTGTGATTATTAGACTGTTTTGTGGGTTTTGATGTCAATATTTGATTCAATGGAGCAAAAGATTGTGATTAATAATATCTATCCATTAAAACCTTTTCTTGCCAAAGGATCAATCCTGTTGATTTTAAACAAAGTATACAGTACATTGCATCTACTGAATGGGTGTTTTTACATCTTTTTCGAATAGAATCTATAGATGTTTTATCAATCTCCCTGTAGCACCACTTCAAACTTCCTGCTCTCATCATTGGGCACAGAGCTGACACTTGACCAGTGGCACAAAATAGGTTTATAAGCCTACTATGCATTGTGTCAACTTAGGTTATATTTTCAGATATCATGTTTATTTTTTTTTATAAATACTCATCTAAGGTGTATTTTGTCTGAGTAGGCTATAGATCTTAGTGGTTAAATGTTACATGTACTGTTCAGTGACACAGTTGAGAGCTGAGCCTTTGCGACTGGGACTTCATTAGATCTTAATTTTCAAAATTAAGACTCAGTGTGGAAAAAAAAGACTCAGTGAGAATTTTTCTGTAAATATGAAACTTGCTGTAACTTGAATTTGACTCAATAGTGACTGACTTCTGTAGCATACTGAATAAACAGCATCCTATCTATTTTGCACATAGTGTTTGAACATTTGGATTTAAAAGGCTAGCAACTTCGGCTTTGCTCCAATAGTTATGTGGTGAGTAGTGGACAGCATGGCATCCACAGCTGAAGAATCTCTCTTTGAAACAGGGACTTTTGTGCGACCCGCGATGCGTTTCAGGAATTTTCAAAAATTTAACATTTGCCTTGCCAAGTGCCTTGAAAAAGCATGCTGTGAAATAAATTAACCAAAATTGAATGATACCCAGTGCGATTTTCATCCTGCCCATAGCACTACAGACAAAAATTTCTATGGTGTTGACGGCCGCTTGTTACTGGCTGTCAAGTCACTGTAATCCTGCTCAGAAGTTTGTGTCCGTGTCAGGAGAAGTAAATCACGACCGTTCACCGTTGGTATCAGACTCCGACATAGGTGTGTGCTGTCACCACTTCTATTCAATCTACATCAGGGGTGGCCAAACTACACTTTACTCCGACCCGCCAAATACCTTGCACATTTTTTTCAAGTTCCACGTTTCTGACTGTCGACAGCAGTGCAACAGCATTAACTGCTGACTGTCACGTAAATCGCGCTGTATCTGGTCCTCCGGTGGCCAGGCAGTCGCGAATTCGGCCCTCGGGTCAAAGAGTTTAACCACCCCTGGTCTACAATAATTGTATAGACAGTCACGGCCGAGTCAAGGCGGGTGTCATATTTGTGAGCTGCAGGATCAACCGTATACTTTCGCAGACGACTTGGTACTACTAGCATCTTCTCAGCAGGGTCTTCAGCATGCACTCGATTTGTTTCCCGCTGCGTGTGACCGAGCCAGAATGAAAATCAGCACTATAACCACCGACGTATTATGTCTCTATACAAACCAGAGGCAGTGTATGCTGCAAGTGAGCGGAATGCACTGCAGCAGGTTGAGAAATTCAAGCACATGAGGGTGGTATTTACTGGTGACGGAAGGTGGAGCAAGGAAACTGATGCATGGATGGCTAAAGCTAACGCAGTACTGCGTGAGCTTTCTTGCTCTGTGGTCACAAAACGGGAGGTTTCAAACACCGCAAAGCTGTCAGATTTTAAATCGGTCTCTGTTCCGATCCTTCGCTATGATCCTGACTCTTGGGAATGACCGCAATAATATTTTCTCAGAGGCAAGCAGCAGAGATGGGATTTTTTGAAGAGTCCATGGTGTGGCACTGTGAAATGCGCAGAGCCCTGAATGTGGAACCACTTTTCCTCTGAATTGAGAAAGCACAGATATGTTGGTTCGAAAATGAATAACAATTACGTTATTTTGTTCATTCACCGGTGTTTAAAAGTGCTCGCTTAGCGAATGACCAAGTTCCTTAGACGGCTAGAAATGATTAATACCAACGTAGAGAGACGGCTAGAAATGATTTGTCTAAAATTCATTATACCTTTCGCAGGACCTAAAGATGCAAAAGCTGTTTCTTGTAAGTTCAGGTACCGCCGTTGTTGCGTCAGCGTTGTAATTCGGCCCGCGGGAGGAATTATAAGTCCTCATGTGGCCCACGGAGCAAGTTGAGTTTGAGACCCCTGGTTTAAAACACCATTTCAACTGTCTACTTCTTGCGTTTTCAGAAGATCTTGCTGCGAACCTTGAAGATGTGGAACTAGATCGCGATGGTGGTGGTGATGGTGAAGTTGATTTGGAGTTTTATGATAATTCTCATCTCATCTTCAATAAGCATGAGGGTATGTTATCAATTCTCTCTGTGTAGTGCATACTAGAGATCAATGTTGCCTCTAAGCCAACTTTCACTGGTGAAATTGATAACTGTTCTGGCACACGCAAAGTAAATTTATGTGGCAATTGAGTGGAAAGTTGTTGGGCGTAAACGTAGAAATTACAAGACCTTTCAAAACTATGTTAGTATATGAAAAATACAAGTGTAGATGTAAAGCTTATTTTGCTCAAGAAAAATTCGACATCTTCACGGCCAATCTTTTCCGGTAATAATCTCCAGTTCAACTTCTAGGTGCTGGCCAGGCAATGCTATTATTTTCGTGGAACGTTTTATATACTTCTTTTCTTCTTTACGCTTACAACTCTTCGTGTGCTCCTTCATGATAAACATTTGTTTTTTTCGAGGCGAATTTGTTGGTGTTTAGAGCCTCATCTTTGTCAAAACCTTTTGTATTTGAGACACTAGCTACAGTTCTACAACTGTCACTTTGCTCCAATTTTGCTATCATGTGGGGCGCTTACGAAAATTTCTCGTACTTTCAGCACCTTTTCAGCTGTTGTCGCTACAGGCACTAGTAGCGAAATCAAAGTCAAAGATAAAAGCAAATAAAAATATGTGTTCGGCCACAACTAAATGCGTTAGGCCTACTTGGAAACTGTAACACAAAGATTTTATTAAGCGATAAAAAACGTGTGCCCGGTGATGAGCAATTTTATTGATATACGCTGTTTCTATTACCCTGCAAAGTGAACGAAATTTATCGGAATAAAAAACACATGTTAAATGATTTTTGAGACGTATTGTTTGACTTGCAAATTGAATGGCTCATTGGGGACCTATAAAAGTTTTTCCAAGCCTAAGTGAAAAATTCTAATTCTTTTATTTTATGAATTTAAATGTTGGCACATTCGCTGATTTTTTTAACGAATGTTTAAGAAGCTTTACTCATTTCGTATAAAGTTGCGCACAGTTCTTTGCTTGTTGTGTTTTATCCGATTTTTCTTGTCCGGCGTGATGATATATTCGAATCATGTGACCATCAGGCGGAATATTTAAAATTTCAGGGCCGATGTCCTGAAAAGGAACTGCGCAATTGATCGAATTCTTTGCGCGATTTTTTTGTGAATATTTAATTATACTATGAGGTTCCGACTCTTTACAAAATTTTTTCGAAACAAACGTAGACAAAATTTATTGCATGAGTCATTAAAGCGTTTTTGTTGCTCTTTGCAAACATTTTTAATTGAATGAGGTTTAGACGACATTTCGACTTTGTCACTTTTAATGAAGAAGAAAATTTGATGATAATGCAAAACCCTTCTGGGTCTTTTATTTGCTGGATGTTCTGAACTATCTAAAAAGTCGTTTATTTGCGAATATCGTCTTCCTAACTTTGTAAAATGGTGACGCATTCTTTTTTGCTTGTCGTAAACTATACAAATCAAATGGGTGTAAGACTTTACCTCACTGCACATTTTTAAGTTAGAGAGAAAGCAGCTTCTTGCAAAAATTGTTGTTGCGCATAATTTTTTAAAATTTGTGTTGCCAAAACTAAAATGATTACAGGCGAAATTACTTTATTCTCTTAAGCAAATACCAAAACGCTGTTTATTGTGCTAAAGTTTGTGGCACAATTTTATTGCTGGGCAATGTTTTTAGGAAAATAGAGAGAAAAAGTTCAAAATTTCTACTGAAGTAAAAATTACGACTGGAAATATGATTAGTTTGTTTGTTATCCCTGACTGTTGTGGCAGAAGGCGAATGCAGTTAAATGAAAATTGTATTAGGCAAGGTAATTCATGAATCTATTACGAATGGTTAGCATTGTGGTCAGCAAATGCTTAAATTCATCCCTGAATTTGATTGTGAAATATAATGTGTTGCTTTCAGGTTCAGTATTTGTGGTAAGCATTGATTCTGCAACAAGCAAATTGGCAGTCAGTGGAGGAGAAGATGACAGGGCTTTTGTGTGGCATGTTGAATCTGGAGAAGTTTTACTTGAATGCAAAGGTGAATCTTAAACTGTCTATGGAAAGAATCCTTTCTCAGCACAGAATCAGACACTAAGATCTTACAGAGTATATATTTCGCCTACAAAGTAGGCATCATCAGCTCTTATTCAAAGTGAATCTTAAACTGTTTTTCTCCGCCACATACTGTACAACGAATCATTTTATGCCTTTGCGTAACTCCAAATTCACAGTTTAATGCAACTCTGTAGATTCTGTGGAAAAACAGTAATTTTCGCAATGCAGTTACGATGTGCTTATTTCATGCTTGGTTTGAGCATTTCCTGTATCCATACGAAATGCGATTCGTAAAGCCCCGCAGTGGGCACTGCGTTTCTGCTCATTTCGTGAAAAGATGACTGTTGCCTTTTTGAAGCGAATACATCTGGTTTGCGTGCGCAGTTCTTTTTCCGTACACGTCTTGTTTACACAAAAGTCTTGAAATTGAGGTCACAAAGACAGCGTCACGTGCGCATGCTTCAGCGCCGATTCGAAGTACGTGGCAACTGGAGACATGATCGGAATAATCAAAGTTTGGAATTTGGATTCGAAGGATGAAGCATGCATGTTCGAGACGTCTGACTTAGAGGTAGACTACTCTAGTGCTTCCAAACCTGTGTGCCGCGAAATTTTCAAGTTTGGACGACTTTGTTGAACTTACTGTATACGAATCTTCGAAAAAGAACGTTTCCATTAATTACGTGCCGTGAAGAATACTGAGTTGGAAAGTGTGCAGCGGCCAAAAAAGGTTGAAAGCTACTGGTCTATTGCGTGCACTATGTGGAATTGATTTTGTGCGATTCCATAAAACTGTAAGTTAACTTCAGAGCATGTATAAGCTTGTTGGTTTCTACCAGCAGAATAATACCTTTGTTCATCAGGCACTTGAGAAGGCAAACAGGTTCCGAACCTTTCAATTATGCTATTTGAAAGAGGGTGTAGAAACCATGAGAAAGAGTGCGTTTGCTGTAGAAAGCGTGATGTTCAGGGCTACGGCGGTAGCTTGCGATTAGCGAATTGCTCAAAAGTAGTACGCGTCTCTGTCGCGTCGTGTGCACATGAAGTTGAAATTTTTGCCAATGCTCTTGTGGCGATTGTTTGCGTTTCCTTGTTCTGTTGTTGACCCTCACACGATTTGCATTCACATCAGTGGCTTGGCTGGCATCCGGTTGCCCCGATCCTGATGGCCGGGACGCAAGACGGCAACGTCTGGTTGTGGAAAATACCCTCTGGAGAAAGCAAGTTGTTTCAGGTATTACTGTTCCTTTTGGCACCGCTCTGTATCATCCTTTGCAACGGTCCGTAGTCTGCATTTATCAAATGAAAAATGAATTTATTTTGCTGCCAAGCGGAAACCAGCATGCTGTGTACTGTTGGGCAGTGTTTTGAAGGTACAGTAGGAGAGAAAATTGTGAGGAAGCAGCGTGAAATCGGTTCGCTAGAACAGTATTTCGAACCAGTAACGTTTCCCTACTGCACGCGATTAAGTTAAGTTTTAAAATTGAGTGCAGCGACATCTGCTGCTGAAATTAGATTACAGTTGCTTCAGGCAAACGCGTGACGCTGCTTATTGTGACGATATCCATGTTTTTCTCATTTAATAACATTATCTCAACCTTTTCAGTGCATTTTTTTATGCTGATCGTAAATATTTTGCTCTTCATATCGTCGTTTTCTTAGTAATGTTTTGCGAAAAAGTGGCGTGAACCAAAGAAAACCCTCGATTTTTTCATTTTGCGCAGAGTCCCGGATGTTCCTGCTCATCAGGTAAAATTTTACCCGACGGGAAGTCAGCTGTGTTTGGTTACGCTGATGGCTCCATCCGATTGTACGATCTAAAGACTGAAGAATGCTTACATGCTCTGTCCAAAGGTACACGCTGTCGCTTCTCGTGGGTGTATTCAGGCTAACACATTTTTCCTTGAACTCAATACCGAAGTGTCCATTTTCAATATTGTAGTGTGGGAATATTTATCCCGAAACTTGGCGTTTCACCAACAGCGTCAGCTCAGTGCTTGCTTTGCCGCACTTGATCCTCGTCGCTGTAACGATGCTGAAAGCTTACCATTAAGTTTATTTGGGACTTACATCATTAGTCTGTGTTAATATTATGAAGTCGCGTAAATATGTGTTGCTAACTTAAGCACAGGTACCTATTTAATATATAGAAATCGGTCTCTACGCCGAAAGTTGGGGCCTGTTTCGCTAATTTTGCTCTTAAATGATGTGAAAATATAACGTTGGATCCATTCGCGTTCTTCGGGACTGTGTTGTGATGTGCGAAAGCGCCGCTGCAGATCAACAATGGCGGATCATTTTATTTGGATTTTTGATGTATTATCGAGAAAAACTGTGTTGTGCGTATGCGCTGAAAGACCTTGTGACTTTCTTTGAATCCCAGCTTTTGCCACGTTTAGCACCTAAGGCTCCTTGTCTGGTCAGGTAGATTGGCTTGGGCCGGATCGCTGTAGGATGCAAGTGAAGTAGAAGCAATATGTTCAGCGAGATTCCTTACAATCCACAACAAATGTGGCCGTCGGTTTGTAACAAGACAAGAGCAAAACACTTTTAACCGCCAATCCTAAGGATGCCCCACGAAACCTGCCAAGTCGAAGCTTTCGAGGCACAAATCCCCAAAAATATGAAATACGCTAAAACAAAGTTTTTAGGCCTACTGCATGCTTCGAGTGATGTTGATAGTAGCAGACGCTTAATAAGAAATTCGGCAGCTTTTAACGTCATTGCAGGGCGAGATATGCATCGCGGAGGGTTGAATCATGTTGAATGCACCAAGGACGGGCAGCAAATCTTCACCGCATCGCTGGACGGTTCGTGCAAAGTTGTAAGCACAAAAACCGGAAAGGTAGGCCGTTGCGCCAAGCGTTCTTTTGTATCTATATTGATTTTCAATGCTCCACTGTCGTTCAGTTCCGAACAGGTTCAACCGTAGATCGATGAAAGTTCAGTCATGAGCAGTTTGGTAGCGAGTCGTGGGTTACTTTCTCGCCGCTACCAAACGAGAAACAAGTCTTGTTGTCGTGTTCTTTTCGTTGCATTTATGCGCCTTGCTTTGCGGAGTGCAAGCCCGCCCTGCGTTGTTGCATGATAGGTGAAGCAGGTTGTAGTAGATAACTCTGTTGCATATATCATTTTTGCAGTCTCACCCTTGGTCGTTGATAACTCCATACTGCATTATCACAAAATGTAGTTGTTCAAAAAATTGTTTGTGTGAATTTAACATTTTTTTAAACGGTACCACTAATTTTGTGAATGTGGTTGGTTTGTAAGCTGCCAAAGCAGTTCCTTTGAAAATCAATGTGTCACTCTGTAACAATCTGTCGCTGAAATACGCCGTCAACCAAAAGCATGAGCAATGCAATTGCAAGTTTGCCCAAAGTTCGATCAGGACATGTTGAATTCGTGCTTGGGATATTTTGAATGTGAAAACATTTGACAATCCGCCTTGTAGTTGTGTGGTGATTTTTAGGTCTCTGCAACGCACAACTGCACCGACGGGGAAGGAGACGATAACAGTGTTGAATACGTCGCTTTCTCAGAAAGGTAAAGGCAGTCGCATGCTGTGCGCCTTCACATAATGTATTTGCAGGCGCTTGCGTTGAGTCGTTTCTGAATTCTCATTTGCACTCATGTTTTGAAGGTGTTAACTTACAAGTCCACGGTAATTGCTGTCGTGACATAGCGAACTATTTCGGTTCGTGATATTCCCTTGATCATCTGTTTTTATTATCTGCTGGTGCCATTCAAGCTTTCATCGTTTTTATCCTCAGCGTAGTTTTTCATTTACTTTTACTTCTAATGAGTTCTAAGGAGTTAGTTGTCAGTGAAAGATGGACACACGCAAAGATGAATATGTTGTCTTTCGTTGCGCAATTTGGGCTGTTTGATTGCATGTTGTACAACCTATTAAATCTCTCACTTTAGTGATAGCTTGTTGCATATTTAGGAAAGACATTGATATTTTTCAATTCCTTCCAGTAACAAACCAGAAAAACCGGGAGTGTTTTCTTGCAGATGTTTTTACATTTTTTCTGTCATGCATGATGCTGTTGGAACTCTTGAGCAAGAGCGTGAAAGTCAAGGAGTTTTAAACTATGTCAAGCCCCAAGTCTTTTTACCTGGAAGTATAATTAATGCATTCATAATCTGGAAAAAAGTAATTTTCGATTGCATCTCATGTTGAAGGGCTTCCACATTTTCGTAAAATGGAAAAACTTCGGATTCTGTTTTCACCTTACAACAAATGCGTTCGAAGAGTGTGTACAAACTTGTAGTTGTACAGTTTATAACCCCAGTGAACAAATCTTCTCATTATTTTTGGCTAATTGCCCTAAAGCTCTTTCCCATTAAGACCACGAATCCAAAGACCAGGTATTCATTTTTTTGTTCGTGCACAAAATACATGGAGTTTCTTTACACAAGTTTAGGAAGATGCCCCTCAATACACGTTTCTGAGCAGCGAAACATTGCCAAGTGGTATAGCCGTTTGATGAACCGTATTATATGGAGTCTAATAAGAACGAGAATGTACCGAAATACTTCTGAAAACAGTGGGAAGAAAAAATTGACTTTACTAAGTTTTACATCTGCTGTTGGGCTTGGAACCAATCACATGTTTTTCCTTTCTTTGGCTAGTTTTGTTGGAACAGCGTAAGTGCTTGGAGAAATCTCAAGGTAATCGACTGTTTGAAAAATGTATCCCAAACTCGTCTCAGCAAGTTGCTTGCTGAAACTGATGAAATGTCGGAATGTGTCTTCATGTGAGCGTTACTCATCGGCCACCGCCATGTTTGTGTCCTCAGGTTGCAGCTCGTAGCCATAGCATCACTAAACGGCAACTTGACCCTCTTGGATTTGCGTTCCGGACACACCAGGCATACGTGCCAACACCCGGTCAGTTGATGCCTGCTGCAAAAAGTTATTCTCTCGTTCGTTTTGGTTTTTCTCATACAGCCGCGGCGGCGCAAGTTGTATTAACCGTAAAGTGCAGATGGGTAGGAACTGCTAACCTTCAAAACATAGCAGAGCGGGCCTTGGATCAACGCTCGTGTTTTGGGCTGCGCCGTTCTTCTGGGCCAATATTTCATTTTAGTGACGACGGCGATTCTTGAAAAAGTTTGGCAGGAAATTGTCTTTTTCCGCTTCGATATACCTGTATTTTTGGTGGAAGCAACCAAAGTTTTCTTTTTGAATTATAAGGTTGTGACGCATAGCGCAAACTTTGCGCCTCAATATTACAGTGTCGAATCTCGGCTGCTTCTCTACATCACAAAGCATTTGATGAAATTGGTTTCCACGTTTGAAAACAAACTAAGTGTTCCGAGACCTTTTGTAAGCATGTTATATTAAAATTTTGAACCAACTTCGTAAATATTTGGGTTAGCTAAACTTCAAACAAATTCAATTGCGATTGTATTCACACCTAAGTAGCTTCTTTTGATAAAATGAATGGCTTTGTAAAATCAGTACAATGCAGCAAACGTTATCCTGCCATGAGTGAAAGGATTTGTTTGGATGACTTCTTTTTGTTTTTTTAAGTTGTTTTCAGTCGTTTACACTGCTTACAATGTTGGTGGAATCCACTTGGTAAATCCTGCTGACCTGACCATTGTTTTCATTATTTTTTTGCAGAAGCGCGGCATTCTTAACCAGTTTTTGAGATTTCGTTATTTACGTGGACATGCGCAAAAAGAGTTTGCAGTAAAATATATATGTGACACTGGATGCAGTCAAATGTTTGGTTGCTGATTTTTAGCAATTTCACCTTTTTTGATAAAATAGTGTGCGACACACAGTGGGTTTTTCAAACTTTCGAAGCAAGAGTAAGGCTAGATGCTCACGGCTGCGTCCTGTGCGTTTTTGTGGCGCACGCATGGGTCTGATTTTGCGATGTCGCGTCTTTTTCGGTTGCGTCTGGTATGGTCTGCGTTCGAGTGGAACCTGTTTCTATATTGACGCATCAGACTCACTGCTCCGGGTTCAGGAAAGAGCGGTACTTGTAGACAATAGAAAAACGCACCGCACCAGACGCATGCCGTGTGCATACAGCTTTAGGAGTGCAAATTTGAATGAGAAGCCGCTGAAGAATGGCGTCAGTGCTGAAGTCGTGCTTTTCCGATTTGCTGCTTTGACGTTTTCAGGAGGGCGTGACTAGGGTGCATTGGACCACAGACGGGACGCGGATCATCACCGGTTCCCTGGACGGCATCTCGAGGCTGTGGGATGCCAGATCCGGTGCGCTAGTCAGCACTTACGTGGGACACACCGATCAAATTCTGGACACGGCACTATCAAAGTAAGACTGAATGTGACTGGTCAATTTTTTTCGCGTTGTTGGCCACTGTTTGAGGTTGAGCACAGACAAATGAGAGCAATGAAAGATTAGCTGCTACTTTTGTACCGACGTTACACTTTGGTGCTGCCTTCGCAGTGTCGTCTGCGTAAACTTATTCTGATAGGGGTTTTGCAGTCAATATCAAGATTTATATAAGCATTTCTTTGAAAAACGTCGATTAAAAAAAATCCAAAGAGAAACAACCGCTCAAGTCTGCCCAGCAGGACCTTGTACATCCTATTACTTCGAAACGTAGTGGGAATGCCCCATTTCGTCTGCGATTCTGTAATGTATGCTCAAATCGGCGAGGAAAAATTTTCAACTACAAAATTCTTTCATTTCGAAATGGTGCAATACTGCGTCATGATTAGAATACCTCAGAATTCATCAGATTTTTTTCAACTCGGCAGTTCGTTGATATGAAGTTATGGAAGGCAGGAGGATTAAAGTCAAAATTCACTGTACTATGGTTAATTGAAGTAATTTTGCCAGCCATTATGCACTGCGTTCCATTACCGACCAAACGTTCAGCATTTTCAGCACTCCATCAAGTCACATGTTTCGAAACCGCGACGCAGGTTTTCAAATATCGAGATGAAAAAATTGACCTATATTTTGTTTAGATCTGAATTTGTAAACGGAAAAAATCACATCTGTGTTATTGTAATTTTTTCTACACAGTGTTTTCAGCATCAAATTCGGCCAGTTCTTGGTTTTTATATAAGTTTTCTGGCTGACCGGCGACTGATATTTTCGTACTAATTCGCAACTAAACTATCGTTATACTGCTAAGGTAAAAACATTTCCTAAAACGTATGAAAACGTTTCAACAAAATTATGACCATATATCTTTTGTGGTTCAGTGAAAGGGCACGTTTGGTTTCCTACGTCGACGGTTTTCGTGTTTTGTCTCAGGTGCTGTCGCGTTTGGGTTCCAATTATCTTGACTCATTTTGCGAGAAGGAAAACGCAAAATCCAGTAACTGATGCGGTGACATTTGGTTTTGCAGAGACAATGACTGGTATCTATCTGCCTCGTCCGATGGCAGCGTTCGAATTTACGCCACTGAGTTAAACAACGACGAAACGAACAACTGACGATTGGTCAACTCCTGTTGCAGCTGGTGTGCTGGAAGAACCGTTTTGTCCTGGACGGGGAGTTAGTTCAATTGCGGCATCTGTGGAGACAGTTGTATTTACAACTAGCATCCAGTTTCGGACCAACTTCGGGTCATGGTGTTCGGAAGCTAGTCCGTCTGATATTTTGGTTATTTTATCAGGTTTTCAGCCAAAGTGATTCAAAGACCTAGTGGCATGCTTAGTTTAGGTGTGTTTTACAAAATATTCCCCGGGAACGATTTTGTCGCTCATGGAAAGGAGTCTATCACGGGCAGCACATGCGCCATATCCTCAACCTCTGCGCGTGTAGGTTGGAGTTTAGGATCATCATCAAAACGTCACTGGAGTAGGAAAGTCATCATGATCATACCCTTTCCAAGTTGAAAAGAGAAAGTTGGTGTATTACTAAGCGCATAAGCTTGAAAAGGTAGTTTGCTGTCTTTGCCGAAACAAGCAAACTCAATAAGCTGTTGTCCGCACGAGTCTATTTTACACTTGGCTGCACCACACTCGCTTCTGCCTGATGCTACTTTTTCAGGTTTTCGGCGTAACATGACACATTTTAATACTGTACTTCAAAGTTTGCTTTTCTCGGTGGGTTTTAAAGCGCGTTTTTGAATATGTCTGTGTCTGGCAGGAAGCTGCAGACACGAGCAATCCTGGAGACAGAGTTATCAACAGTCGCGGCACGATAATGTTACCGTGGAGCAGCGTTGTAATGAGACGAATTGAATTTGATGGGGCGTTGACGAGGCGCGAATGCGCTGTGGGGAGTGCAAATCTTCAGTAAGAGATTCGTAGCTTGTTTGTTATTTTGCTTCCAGCTAGTCGGAGCAAAAAAATCTTAGGGGGGTTCAATCCCCCCAAGTGTCATCGCGGGCTATACGCAATTACGTAAATCGTGAGATCAGTAAAGGACTTGAACGTGTTGTTGGCACGAATCTCCCTGGGCGTTATTTGGATGCTGTAACATGATCAAGAACAATATGGGGAAAAGTTGAAATACACAATAATCTTGTTCAAGACCAGAACAACAGAAGTGGTTTGGAACGATGTTGCAGAGTTTAAAGCCTCTTGCATAAAATAGTGGAAACCTTTCCAAATTTTTTTCTTGTGCGTATTGAAGAATAAAAGTTGGTGTTTATGTTTCTTTTATTGAAGTCGTTGCGAAGCGCATCATACGAACGAAACACAGTTTGCGATGAAATCAGTTCATAATGTTGATGAAACAATCTACTTTCTTTGAATGTCGCGTATCGCACCTGGACGATGAACTCTCACAACGACCAGTTAATGGAGAGATGAGGAATAGACAGATGAATTACCGAAGCGCATCCTTGTGTTTCTGAAAAGCAAGCGAGATTTTTGACAACGTCTTCCACCTCAATGTTAGCAGTTGGTGATGACCACTGGCATCTGCTCCAAGGGCGTACGCAAGTGGGGGGGTTGGAGTTAACTCCCCCCTTTGAGCTTGATATTTTACAAAAACTTTATTATAAGGAGAGTGTATAGGGCTTGATTTATTACAAAAATAAGGAGAGTATGTGTACAAGAATATACCTATTTTGTCAACAAACTTCGCTTGAAAACATGAATATGACGTCAAATTGTAATGTCACAAACGGTGCACACCAAATACAAATGCCACTGAGTGAAACCCCCTCCATGAAAATTTTCTGCGAACGCCGCTGATCTGCTCTGTGTTAAACTCCACACGTTCAACTGAACGCAGACAAAACAGGTGTTTAGATCAGATGTTGCGACCACGTGGAATAACCGTAGTGATTTTTGTCAAAGGGAAAGCGTTTAAGGACTTGACGTTATGTTCCTTCATTAGCTCAGAAATTGCCGGAAGCAGACCTTGAAGCATTTTGTGTAAATTGTTGGTAAACAAATGGAAATTATATTTAAGGCATACTTGGTGATCTAACAAGGCTATTTTGCCCTCCGTTTACCAGTTCTGCTGTGCCCCTTCAGACAAAAACGTATAAAGAACAGTAATTACAAGAACGTAAGTGGCAAAAACAATGTTTCGTAATAATTTTTTTTTTTGCTGAGTCCCTCAAACCCCAGACGGAAACGTATAACATAGTTGTAGTTATTCGTGGCGGCGAGGGGCGTCAAGGTCATTAAATCAAGCTCTTCAAAATAAATTAAATGGAAGTTGCTGTGTAAAGGATAGTATAGGACAGTGCTTGCCAAACTTGTTCGAACCGTTACCCAAATTAAGGTAGCGATTATATCTTATTACCCACCAATAAAAATTTTTCGTATTTCATGTCGAAAATTTCTTTTGCAGTGGTCGCTCATAATACAGAACAACAATGTGGTTTGGTTCTGCGTTACCCCTCGAAGAATCGCGTATTACCCCCGAGGGGTAGTTGACCCCCAGTTTGGGAACCACTGGTATAGGAACTGCAAGAATGTAGTTGCAAAAAACAATGCTTCGCAAGAATCTTTCGTGTCTGTGCGAACATTTGTGATTGGGCTATTATATTTATTGGCCAGTGTCACATTAGATGATCCCATGATAGGCTACTTCTGATGATATCAGACAAGCTTGTTGGGTAAACTGTTGGTTCACTATACAGCAAAGGTGCGTGTTTTGCTCTTGTTTGAAATGGCATCGCTCCACAGCCATTGACATTAGATTCTGGCTGTTGCTCCACGAGTAACGCAGGATTCACTTGAAAGTAAATGTAAAGTTTTAATTGTTTTCGACAAAGAAGACAACGGTATATGCAAGCTTTTGCTAAGGATCTTCATTCATCGAAATCACAGGATACTTTTTAATGTTTTCTTTTTTCTTTAACTCGTTTGCAGACACTATCAAGTTTTACAATGGTTGTGTAGCAGTCACGCTAGCGCGACACTTATAAGTGACTTCCATGCACATGGAAGTAGGAGCTCTCTTTGGCCGATTCGTCTGGCGCAGAATTAACATCTATGACGTCACAATCTATCCATCCACACTGAAGGTGTGCGAACACCACCGGCGCAGCTATAACAACTCTCATTGCACAAAATGTGAAACCATTAAGCTTCCGAATCGCCATTCAAAACCTGACCACAAATGCAAGTACGCAAGTCTCCGAATTTGAACTTGAAGCATGCACATCACCTAACCAACCAGTCACGCAGAATGCTTAGACAAAAATAACTTCTGCTACTGCGAAACAACTGCTCATGTCGATGAGCGGCACGGCACTTCGGCGAGTCGATGTTATCTCCTATCGATTCTCTTATCTCGAACTGACTTGTGTAATTATCTCATTACGTCACAAAACACGCCACAAGTGCCAGCGGTGCAGAGCCCCCTATTCCCAGTTGGTCAACCCCATTCTTTAGAAGTGATGATATGGAGTTTGCCGGTGGCGTGGGAACCAATATGGAGGTTTGGAGTGTTGCCCAGCGCAGAAGTTGCTTGCGAGGAATGCTGTCGTTGCATGCAGAGATGCTGGTTTCCCCAAACGCTACCAAGGAGGCAGCCTAGTCGTTGTATGAGTACTGTTCTAACTCCCGGCTAAAACTGCCTGACATTTTTAGTTGCCAAGCCGAAGCAAGGCGTTTGGCTCTCACCTCTTGATAGTTCGTTTCACAGATTTCCTGGTGCACAGGGCCGCAACCAGGAACGGGCAATTGCCCCCCCCCCCAATTCCGAAAGTAGCACTAACAATATTCAGGATGATCAAGCTTTTGATGTGTAAGCCAAAGAAATGCGTCAGCGCAAATCAACGAAACTGCTTGAAAAACCTATTCTACTTCAACTTTTAGCCGAACCTGATCAAAGCAGTATGGTTTACCAATTGCACATGATTAATCAAACAATGTATATAGTGCAAATGCTGGAGAATTCATGCTATGGCTGACCTTTACCTGAGGTTTAAGTTCCGTGTGGAAGTTGCTGATAACATAAAACAAACATGTATATACGCGCTTGTAATCACTAAGCGAAAGTAAAAACAAGGACTAACGCTTTTCGCAGCTGTTTCTGGCGCACCAACCTTGCTGTATCCCACCTAATGGTGATGCAAACGTCATTTCAAGACCATCTTAAAAATTCCTCTCTGAAAACTCTGGCATGCTACAGATACTGTATATCTTGCCCTTGACTGCAGCATCAGCCGTAGCTTTGAATGAACATCGTATATTTTTGTTTTTTTTTCAGTTTTAGAACTAATTGCGTGAATATGGCAGTTGTATACATTTTGTAGGCTTTTAAGATCAAACCTTGGCTAAAAAGCAATTCAGTTCCGAAGTCATTTTTCTTACGCAATTAGGCTATAGACACTGCTTAGCAACAATAGCATTTATTCTAGATATTTAGTTGTGATTGTAGACCTACGGTGACGGTTGAATCACAAATACGTGGAGCCTTAAACGGTTTCATTAATGATCTCCATTTACCTTGCCAGCGAGTAAAAAAAGTTTTGTTCAAGTAATCATAATCCGACCTGCACATATTCTGAACATGTTTCAACATTCACCTGATGCTAAGTGCCAACTAATCCTATAGTAAATTTGAAAGCAGCATTCAGCTG
>Ga0210059_1002559_pt1 | contig 28543 bp, 21 predicted proteins | sample Ectturendosymbi2_FD_188042 | JGI IMG/M metagenome (GOLD analysis project Ga0210059, IMG submission 188042) | Ecteinascidia turbinata endosymbiont from Florida, USA - Sample 2 (SPAdes) (version 2) | ecosystem: Host-associated > Tunicates > Ascidians > Unclassified | place: Key West, Florida...
GTTTGATAGGGTTAATCATATCAACTTAATCTTCAAAACAATGAAAAATCACCATGCAAGGTAGATATTTATGTTGCCCCCCCTAATTTTTCCTTGGCCCCGCAGTGGCCCTCCCACTTTTTTCATTCTATAATCGCCACTGGGCGCGGGAAACCAAGGTACGCCACTGCTTGAAGTGTCGTTTATTTTTTTGCGAAGTGCTTTCATGTCTGTTGCTGCAGCATGATACTGTAGATAGAAATGCTGTTTGGAATCTACGTAGTCGTATTTAATTTCGTTCAAACCAGCACGAAAAAATTCTTGTAACTTACCTTGTTAATGAAATGTCGCTTTTCTGCTACATTGCACGTTCTTTTTCTAACAGGCGTTACTGCGTTTCTTTCACATTGCAGTTAATTTGGGGAAACGTTATTTTGTAAGCGTGGTCGCACGGGTCTTCACTTTGAGCTTCGCGCCTCGGATTGTCCTAAATAAACTTAAAACATCTAGATAATTCCCTTTTTTTCTAATCTGACGTCTTTGAACAGAAAACATAGTCTTGTGAAAAAATATTGTCTTAGAGAACCGTGAATGACATTGTTATTAGGCTACTCTAACAGTATTGTCTGTCTTCATTACCACTTGCATTTTCTTAGTTGTTTACAACGTTTACAAGCCCAGCAAAAAAATTTCACCTGTGAAAAACAAAACTTTTCGCTGAACAAAAAAATGTACAGCAACGTTGAAGAAAAATCGCCAGTTTGTCCACTAAGCGATGTCAATCGTGAGCAACATAATCTATGCGATTACAGGCATCCACTGTTCTCTTCAAGTAACATAATCAATTGTTGCGCAACGTGTTTTGCCCAAATCGAAATGTTATGCTACAATGTTATAATTCAACGGTCTTGCTGGGCTACCCTCATACTTGCAACGAAGCTGCGTTATATACCTAAGCACCTTGGAAAACACTCTTCAAAACCGACGAAGTTGAAAATGCAATTTTTTTACGGCTTAGCATTAACGCGCATAGAAAGCAAAGCTTCTCTGTATTCCAAGGGTTACACTGCTTGTAAGCGAACCTGCTAAATGGTTGCGGTTATTTTTTGTGCCGAAACATTTCGTTATGTTAATTATCATGTATCAAACCAACACTGAACATCCAGCAGTAACCTTTACAATGAATCCAATGCGCAGAACAAATTTGCATTCAAATGTTGAAGTTTTCATGCTTCTAACTTTGTGCACCAACTTCCAAGTTTTTGCGCACTTTGCTTTGCAATTTTCGCTGATGAAGTTGTACTTTTTATATTTGTCTTGCAAACATTTTCCTGAAATCACTCACCAATATATTTTTTTGCTCCCCTCTTTCTTCACTTGAAACATTTTGAAGCATCTGCGTTACTTTGTGTTGTAAAAGGTATATTGCTAGACATCGGACTTAATTTGTGACATTTCCTAGTACTCCAATCGCAAATCAGTAATTTTCTCTAGTCACTAAAAAAATCTGTCTCCTGTATGAAATTATTTTCGTTGAAGAATTTTACACTTTCACTAAACGAGGCACCGAAAGCGCATTATTTTTGTTTTCTGCTACTCATTCAACGTTCTGCTGTTCAGCAAAAATCAAATACGGCTACTTTGCCAAACACCAAAAGCTTTTTCTACTGTAAAACTCCCGTTGTACGTGCAATCGCTATGTTTATTGCTTCACAATGATTTTTAGTTTTCAACATCAGTGATAACTGCTGAAAAAGTTCGCAAAATCAGTGGACGTTACCAAATCACAATTCCCGGTCACTTGTGGGTTTAGGTTTCCGAGCATGCTACAGCGCGTCTGCTCAATCTCCTACCGCTCCGTTTTGAAACCCAAACGTTCTGGTGGAACTACAGGAAAGTGTTCTCGTTGAGATGGCGGATAAATCACTTCGCGTTAAACTTGTTATCGTGAGTTTACTTGAACATAATTTAAATCAACAAATATCACATTTTCGTTCTTTTAACTCTACGTGCAAAGTTCGCAGTGACGAAAATTTTGGTTCATCTACGTTTAAACCTGACAGGCCTACCAAATGTCAAGTAGTTGGGCTTTTTTATCATTGCAATTTCGCTGAAAGTTTATTTGCCTCCATGTGCTTAGGTAAAAGTTACACGAGGCCATATTTTTGCAAGTGGCCATCGCCTGGGCTAAACAAGCAGAGCTGGTGTTGAAAATTTTTTTATTTGATTAACATTCTTACCTGACACAGCCACACAACGTCAAGTGATAGATTTCTTTTATCATCACGATCTTGCTAAAATGTTGATCATCTCCACGTGATCACATGATGTCGATTTTTGCTTGTGATTGTTGTCCGAATGTAACACCGAACTCTGGATGCTACAACTTCGCATTAGAAAAAACTGTTTTCTGACCGCTTGGCTTTGATTTTCTCAGTTGTTAAATAAATTCTTTGTGGTTCTTAGTGTTTTTTGCGTATTTTCATGCAAACGTTTTTCAGATATTGCGAAAAAGTACGTATGGGCATTGAATGTACTGATAGGAAACTTAATTTCATAAAATAATATAAGAAATTTATGATAGATTATATATGAATAAGATTTCAGTACTGTGGATGCGTAGAGGCACGTGAAATCGTTGTCTTAAAAAAATAATTAGCTTGACTGATCAGGCCCGTAACCAGGGGGGGCGCAGCCCCCTCTAGAAAATTTTTCGCCTCCCCTGGAAAAATGTATTGGATATAGTTTGAAAATATTGGACATATTTCAAAAAATTTGGGCCCCTCTCAGAAAACTCCTCGCCCCTCCTGGTGTCCCAAGCTGGTTACGGGCCTGTGACTGATTTGCTTGCTTGTCACCTTTGTGGGGACCCGTAACTTGAATAAGCCTACAGATATGTGTAAGTTTAAATCATCGCCAAAAGATATAAGCAGATCTGTCGACAGATTTCTCGAAAGCTTTTATGGTAAATCGAGAGGTTTCAATTGTTGATGTTCGGAGGTTTATTTTTTTAGAGCTGATGCCGGCTGCTTAATGCGCATTGCACACCTTCGAAACTTTAGGTTTATAGCGGAATCAGTCGAGTACAGCATAAACTTCCTCCGGCCCGTTACCTTGTCGCAGAAACGAGCAGTGTTTCCAGCGTTTTCATCGCGCGAGGTTACCCTAGGTCAAATGCGCAAAATCAGCATCCATTTCATCATCTACTGTTTCGGCCACTCACGTGGTGTTCAGCCTCCTTTCCCTTTTCGTTCCCGATGCACGTGCTGCGCATCAAGAAAAGTCGTCGTGCGCGATTCGGTTTAATACATGTACGAGTGCTTCTTCAGAGAGTGAACCTACCAACGTTGCCTGCACGAAAAGCTACACACCTAACAAATTGACTTGTTTCTTAAAAATTCGGGGGTGAGGAAAATTGCCCGGTTGCGGGTCTGTGCGGCACCAACCTTTAAAGTTATTTTTGTTGGAATGCTTCAGAAATACAGCAGTTCCCAAATGTTTTTGCTACAGCAAGACATTATTGTAACAGAGCGTTCTCCCATCTCGTCTGAGCTTTTGACAATACACCACTGCAAACTGCTGGGAAACCTTTCAGAAGAAAACTACTCCACCAAAAAACATGTCAGGTTGTTAAAAATAGTGCAAATAATTTGTTGCGAATTTTTTCAGGGAGAAAAAACGCTAGGCATTTTCGTTTTTCTAAAAAACACTTCACCCAAACATGAGACGTTACTGATTACGTTAGTCGGTGCCAGTGTTGTTTTCTTCACATAAACGCTATCAGTGCTGACTGATCCGTTCTCAAATCAACTTTGAGACTTCACCTTTCCTCAGCAAGTTGTTGGAAAATGGTTCGCATCTGCTAGAGACACGATTCAAGGGGAAAAGAGTTTCTCATTTGCTGTGGCAAACTTTGAAAGTGCTTAACAAACGTCATAGTTACTCAGAGAAGCCAAAACAGGACCTGAGGTCAATTTTAAAATAAAAACTTGGCGACGTCACGCGAAAAACCTCAAATAGAAGAGGATCCACACCTTAGCGAGGCTGTGTCCCTCGCGGCACGTTTCTTCAGTTGTTCTGAACCAGGTTGTTCGAATAGGGACTTTACTAGACACCAGGAAGCTCTCATGACCTTGTGCGATACAACCGTACAAAAACGCACGTTCTGCACCGCTGCAAAATTCTGATGAGGGTCTTATTGAAATGCACGCGGGTCGCAGGTTCCCCACCTCTGCCGTAGATGAAGACTGCCTGGCAGCACGGAACAAGCTGAATTCCACAATACTCCTGTGTCTTGCAGCGCGTTTCTCTTTATGCTTTCGATACAGAAACGCTGGTGAATGCTTTCGATACAGAAACGCCGATGAATTCAACGAAACCAAAATACTAACAGGGGTGGAACAGTTATACATTGTACAGGAGTCCAGAATCAATGATGAGAACAGAAAACAACTTCGAAAAAAATGTAAGCAGGACGCCTACAGCTGGAACAGTGACGTACAGCAGGACCGCTGCTGACGATATGCTGGAGAAAGCACGACAAAACGGGAGCGTGTAAGAGATTGAGGCGTCAGGCAAGAACATCCGTATTTTACCAAACTTCGTCGCCAAACACGTTAAAGGTATTGCGGTATGTCAGCGAAATTGTGTACGGTAAAAACGATTGTGCACAGGTTGGTGTACGCAGCGAAGATGTATAAAACCGATAATAAAAAATCATGAAAAAGCTTGTACAGAGGGCTTTTTCGCCTTTTTTTGTAACAGTAGTCGTCGCAGTTACGACGGGCACCACAACACGAACAAGTAGGCTGAGCTTAGTACGACAAACTCGGCTCGTTGGCGGCAACAGTAACGTTTTAGCGTTGCAGAAAACCACAGGAACAGCTCGTAACATCAGCTACTTAACGCAACGGGATGACTTGTGCGTGCAAAAAGAAATATTTGGACAACATTCCGTGCTAAAAAACTATACCATCAAGACATCTTTTGGAGTCTTAATTGCAGTGAGTGGCCAAAATCTAAAATGAAATGCGCAGCATCTGCCCCGAAGCTTTGAGATAACTGCATTTTAAACCCAAACGTTTCACAGCACTTAGAGAATGCAGGCAGTTCTTCCTGTTGAAAGCAGATACTAGTGAACAAAACGCTGTGGAAAGGCTGGCAAAATATGCGCGAAAACTAGAGCGCAGACTCCAGAAGTACGTATACAACACGCGACCACATATAACTGTCACAATGAAAAAAGAAGGATGATGTCATCAGACGGCAAGCGACAAAGCAATTCGAGCATAGAGGAACACCAGCTACGAGAAGTTCTACGTGACAACGCCGCAAGGAAGTGTGGAGCTGAGAAACTGACAAAGTCGCTTTTTCAACTTTCCTTCATGGAGCGAAGTGTTGCTTGATAGGGCGATGTCGCAGCTGGCATGAACAGAACAACATGGAGGAGGCTGCTGCTATTTGCCAAAAACCTTCCATAGCAACGTGTCGTGAAAACGTACGCATCCGATTGCACTGCATTCGACGGTAATATATTTAGCAAATACTGCTGAGGCGTGAATCTGATGTGTGCGCGCGTAAAAGGAACGAAAGTAACACTGCATGAATTTGAAATCTAGAGCGGTTTCACCAGGGCCGTCGCCAGCGGGGGGGCCAGTGGTGCCCGGCCCCCCCATATGAAATCTGTTCCCCCCCATTTCACGTTTGGCATCCTGGTTGCTGCATACATCCAATACAGTATTTAAAAAATGTGCCCCCCCTTCTGTTTTTTGGCCCCCCCTGCTGCTAAATCCTGGAGACGGGCCTGGGCTTCACCCTACTCATCTACTAACCAGGTCAAACGAGTTAAAGCAAATTTTTCCAACATGCCGACTGCAAACTACTTTTGACAAACGACACTGACGGTTCATTTTCTCGCCTGACTGGCAATTAATATTGTGCAAAGCTTCCTATTTCGCTGAGGGTCGTTTATTGCTGACAAACAACGTCCTTGATACTTCATCGTACACCCTCCGAAGGGCATCGATCAATAGCGAACGGCTTCATGAAGAGAGGGAACCGTTGAACACAGAGGCAACAAGGGAATGCAGGCATGAGAGAAGGCGAGACCACTTTGCAGTGATGCTGCAGAAGAGCGATGAGCCCCAGCTCGACAGAATGATCGCCGGATGCCATGGTTCGTTAAACTTTGCTACGCGAGTGACGCAAATAGGATGCGTTGCAATGGATACCGCCAATGTCGATTCTTAAGAGAATTGACGGTTTCAATAACACACATTAACATTCGTTCCGTTTTACAAATATCTAAGTGCGCCCAGGGCTGGTCCGACTATGCTTGCTCGCGGAAATATCCCAGCCGGGCCAAAGTCATCTCAGTCCGCAGTCGCATAATCTCCCAGTACATTTGGCCCGCTGCAAAAAAAACACACGCTGTTAATTAGCAGCAATGGATGACGCAAGAACAAAAATCACAAGCACTGAAAACAATATAAAAACAGTCTGTTTTTAAATAAAAAACAGTCTGTCAAAATAAAAACAGTGTGTAGAAAAAGAAAGCAGATTTTTCAGGATGGTACAATGGTAATTTGTCTGGCTGAAAAGTTTTATTCCTGTGAAAATGTAAAACAAAAATATTTGGCAAGTCAAAAATCCAAGAAACCATACCAGGCCTTACAAACGTGTTTAAAAATTCATGTCATGTAATTCCTTGGCGAAACGTTCACGTAAGATGTGGCGTGCTGAAAAAACTCCATGTCAAGGAAAGTGTGATACGTGATACAAATCATGAATTGCTGATAAACCTTTACATCAACAGTTTGCACAGCAATCCTATTATCTACGAAAACAAGAAACGAGGAAGCGAATGTAGTACAACAGCTGACAAAACTAAATTTTGCAGATTCAAACGACCAGAACGATCCCTTGCAAAGGCTTCATCTCATTGCTCAGGCCATTTTGTGGACCATACCGGCCACTGTAAAAAATCATTCTGCAACATAATGCAACGTTTGGTTGCGACGTTTTGCAAGCGAGAAAATGCCTTGTACTTTTTTTTACTTCACAGCTCCAGTTTAATTAAAAATTGTCACGCATTTATTTAATTTTATTGGTATCAGCTTCGTTTGTCAACAGACCTTATCAATGATCGGATAGTGTCACATCTTCGGAAACCCAAAAACTAAGATTTTTTCTGGAAATTGCATACTTTCTATATACATGCAGGTTACGTCGTTTATATTGAGCCCATGTTTATCACATTTCACGAGCCGGGTTTTTTTTTCTAATACAATCGTTCACACCAGCCCAACCAATCCTTTGATTATAAAATTTACATTATCGCCTTTCATATTTTTAGCGAAACTTTGCGGTGGTCGTAGATCAATTTGTCCTGGAGGTGAAATAAATTGTCTTTCGTTATGCGAATGATTGTGCAAACTAAAACTTCTTATGACGAAATACTTCATCATGATTAATCATAGATATATTTAGCAATAAGCATATATATAGATTTTTGAAAATAATATTCACTCATATATGTATGAATACATGGAAAAAATAATATATAAATATTTTTCCCTTCTATTGCTAATCTTGAATGTACCCCTTTCGATAGACAAATGTACCCCTAGGGGTACATGTACCTCAGGTTGGGAACTTCTGCCCTAGCAGTTACGTACTCATGCATTCTATTGAGCAACCGTAATGCGAGCAAAGACCGTGTGCCGCACGAATATTTCTACTGCTGCATTTATAAGCAGGGATTTGTTCGCAGTGAACTTTTCCGGGGGCCAGGATCGTCATCTTCCATAAAATTATTGCATAGCTTTTCTGACTACAGCATTGCTCGATGCTTACGGGACTGTCGCCGCAGACAGCTCGTCAGCTTTGATGCCAGCGCGCATTTTGAGACACGGCAAAGGACTTCGTATCTTACAAGGGCTTCGGTTTTAGTCGTATGTTGTTTGGCAGTGACGTCTCTTTTCACTATTTCGAAGCTTTTCAAAGAAAAAATTCACGCAGGTAAACGTCTTGTTAATCATGCGACCGTCACGGTCAAAGAGACATTTTCTATACACCAATTGTGACTCAATCGCTCAGCAGGTCGAAACTTGTCTTCTCACCCAAATACGAAACACGCGCAATGCTATGCGCGATCGTAACGTGTACTTTACTTTGTGTGCAACGAAGATCCGTTGCACCGAAACATGAAAAATTAGCCAGACAATGAAGAAATACCGCCTCGAAATGCACAACTTTCGGCGATTTCGCAAAGTGGTTGATTGCAAGGATGCTAATGTGTTTCATGCGCTTTGTATGTCATTTGCAAAGGGAAGTGACCTCACTATGTAGCGACGTTGATCAGCGTTCGTTGGCCCACGCAAAAAACGACGCCCACACCACATCCTGATTCAAAGTTTGCTGAGCCCCGGCACTGGCCCCGCACCTGTATCCACTTACAGCTGGTCTCTAACCGTGACGCTGTAATAAAGATTTGTCAAGCAATTGAGTGTTTGCTCTGCCAATGCATTCACGTTCCGACTTGCAATTCCTTTCAGCAGCGTCGCTGAGGCGGCGCAGCCCTAAGCTGTCACCTTATGATTCTCAGCAAACTCTGCTGCAAAACATCGAAATTGCGACGTCGGAATTTGGTCACGTTTTTGTTTAAAATGCGCCGAGACACGGAAAACCGGCAGAAAATCAAAAACGACTTGACACAAACGAGACAACTGGTTTTAAGATGCGGATTTCTTTCTCTGAGTCCAGTCTTTTCTCAAAACCTCACTCACCAATCATTTATATAGTTTTAGACACTTCAAGAACCACTGGTGTGGTGTAGGAGGCGGGGTGCAGGGGTGCAAGTGCACTCCCCAAACTTTGATTTGGTGAAAATCCGGGCAAAATCTGTGCAAATTTGGGCAAAATGTGTGAAAACCTTCGTAAATTCGCTGTATGTGCTTTAATTTTGCAAAAGTGGCACCCAGAATCAAAGTGCAGACGTTTTTTTACTGGAGGTCATGTTTTCTGGAGTTTTTTATTCTTTTCGGGCCGGTTAGGGGAAATTTGGGCAAAAATGGTGCTTGGAATGCTTCTCAATTTGAGAAAATGCGCCCAACATGAACAGAAATGCAGTCGTTTTTTTGGAGGGAGGTCATTTTCTTTGAGGGAGTTTTTTTCGGGCAAGTTTGGGGAAATTTGGGCAAAAATCCTTCGCACCCCCAAAAATTTGCCTGCTCCTACGCGTATGTCAAGAACAAGACTTATTAGTCTTGTTTTTCCAAATTTTGGGTGTTACTTATGCTTACAAACGAAATCGTGAGCGGCACCACCCACTACACAAGCATGAGAAATGTCAAAAATCCCGCTTTTCAACATGTTTGCATCCCACCAACCATTCTGATGCATCTTCCCGGAGTAAAACGCAAATATTTTGAAAGGGGAACAACGTGAAATCTATCGTCATCGCGAACTCATCGATCGGAAAAACTAGGGTTCACGTCAACTTAAAGTATAAGACTGTTGTGGAAATTTTCTTCCAACAAAAGTGTTATCACAGAACTTTCCAAAAGATTTCCATAATGCCTTAACTCGGGCCGTAACTTAAGTTACCGGCTTTGGAACACAGCCCAAGGTCTGTACAACGAACAGGTCAAATGACTGACACCAAAAACCACCCAAATAAATACAATCCCCATCATATAAAACACAAAATACCATGATTATATAACCCTAAAATTGGTTCATTACGCGTTGACTTAACACTAAAGCATTCTAAATCGAAGAGGAACCTGCAGATAAACGCAAAAACTCTCTGCGACTTGTGAAGACACTTAAGTTCAACCCAGCAGATGGAAGCAGAGTCATACTTTGGGCAATTTTAGACCGGACTAAAATTGCCCAAAGTATGACTCCGCTTCTTTCAACCAGTCAAAACCTACGGTTAGTTCAATTTAATGCTAGTTTGTTCTTTTTTACTAAATGCCTGTCACCGCCTTCTCTTCAGGGAGCTGGTTTAGAAGAAACTCGGATCTGGTTCGCCTTGTCCATTTCTACAAGGCCTGTGGTTTGCTTCGAAACCTGTATAACGGAATCAAACCAAGCCCAAACGCGAGATCCAGGCCATCACTGCTGTACAGCAACGTGACCACCTGCGTTGTTTGTTTTACTGCGTGCCTGGCTTTAGCCTACGCAGGTTACCGAATTAAAACTGACTGAACTAAGACACCGCCCGGAATAACGTCAACACAAAAAAATTCTTACACCTGATGCGATTCTGAGTACCATGTTTCATTAACAGCTGCAGATAACTTTTTCATGGAGAACACTGAAATCAGACTTACCATCGTGTTTCACAATCCCTTGCCGCACGTAGCGAACGTAGGTCAAGAAGTCGCACACAGTCGTCAACTGAACAAGAAAAAAGTCGCAGTTAAATATTTGACATGTGCGATTTTTGCATGTTATTGTTATTATCGTCACCAGAAGCCGCAATTCACTCGTGCAAACGCATATGTAAAAGCTTTTCCCAGCGCAACTATGTCGCTCATGCTGACAAATCGCACGAAGGACTCGAAACCCTCGGAAGGAGACTATTGAATTCAATTATTAGTAAGCCATCCAAGCAATTAGCTTTCTCAAGTGCTTCGTGATCGACTTGAACGCGCAGTCAAAAGTATGATCTTTCACTGAATGCCAAAGTGCATGTTATGGCGTAAACAACGGGATATTGTCTGTTAAAAAAAATAACAATGAGGGAAGAAATTTTCATGATTCGTCCAATAAAAGACAATTGCATTAAGATTTTGATATCAATTGTACTACTGTATTTTACTACAAATATTGATGTCATATCGTTAAAAACTTTATATTTAGAAGCTAAACGACGACTGTTTTTTCACAAACATGTATACGACAACATGAATTCCCAAGCAGGAAGACAAAATCAATTGTTACAAATGGTATGAAGTTGAAGAAAACCGTTTAAACATCATCTAATCGTACTGTAACCAATGACACGAAAATTTTTGGGTTATCAACTTCTTGGCACACCAATTCAGTTTGCCGACACGTGGATGGAAAAGCATGGCGAAAAGTGATCGAAAGATCGATGTCGAAACATCTCCAAATCCAATAAAACAATTAACTTTTTTCAAGCACAGTTTCATTGTTGCAGTCACGACGGTGGCTTGAGGTCAGCGTAGTGCGGCTTTAACGCGTAACTAAACTTCAGTGAAACTACAACCAGCAATCAAAAATAAAACAAATTAAAGTTTTTGCGATGTAGCGCAAGCCTGTAATGCATTTAAACTCACTTTGGGTTGCCTTGTAATACAATCCGGCAAGTCGAAACGGCTACAGCTTAAAAATAAGTAACTTGCATGACCCAATAAGACGTGACAATTGGTGAATGCGAGTTACGTCAAAGGCTTGACGAGAAGCGTCAACCTCATTTCTTTCAGCGCTGCCAACCACATAACCGAAACTATATAAACCGACTACGCAAGACTTTCGGTTGGGAGCGAAAGAGTTGAATCAGCCGCAAACAAATTGCAAACGTCAGCGACGAACCTTCACTAAAGAAATACTGTACAATAATTTTCAGGCCTTAATTGTGGTAAACATTTCACTTGCAAGGTACATTGGAACATCATTGGCACAATGTCTTCAAGTGTAACACCATCTGTACGGCTGCTCATAACTGTCACCGTCGTCCGCCCCATCTTAACTACACCAATCTTGTAGTCACAGCCGCGTCAGGTGACACAACGCAGTAAAGTTTGACATTGGTTATCTTAGGTCAGAGCCTGAAATTTGTGTTCCGGTTCCACAGACATACTTTGCGGGGAAAGCGCCTTGTACAATTAATACAATGGTTTTTAGTTTTCAATGGACCAAAACGTTCTGGAGCCGGAGCCAAAAACGTCTAGCTAGATGTTGGAGCTGGGGCCAAAAAATTAGATGCCTGGAGCTGGAGCCGGAGCCTGACATTTGAGTTCCAGCTCCACACACCTGCTCCAAGTCTTCTTCAGCGCAGAACCGAGCATGGATAAATATGTGTGTTTTACTATGTTCGCATTACGAGCGAGTATGAACTGAGTATGATTAAAAGTATAGTACTTCGTAGAACTATACTTAACGCATTCAACTATCTGGTCTAAATTCTGTAAACAACCAACAGCTACTTTCTGTCTAATGAGAATCTTAATGGATGATATGAAAATCAGACTGTAGCGACAATGCAAAGATGGTAGGAAATAATAAATTCTTCCTATTGAGTCAGCATCACTAACACTTGATGTTACAAAATATGGCAATATGAAGATTATTCTACCAGTGGCGTAACTGACGGGGGCATGGGAGCGAGACTCCCCCCTGCAAAACTAAATGTAAAAATCGGGCCTCCTTCAGCTAACATTTTGATATTAACAATTCTTGTGGTTTTCAATAGGTTGTTGTTTTATTGCGTTTTTCGGGGTGTTTTCATTTTTTTAAGCTAGTATGGACATCCACGACACCCGGATTCACTATCATTTCTTAACTTAATTTCTGAGTGTTGACTTGTGGCCCTCCTTAAGCTAAGTTTTCCCCCCCTGGCTCAAACCTCTCTAGTTACGCCACTGGATTCTGCGAGGTGTCGTGTGGGTTCGACAAATACGACAACAACACCATGGCTCAACATGCAATGGACACAGTTTGTTAGGTGATACTGAATTTCCTGTGCGAATTATTGGCATGTTTAGATCGTAAGCACATGCAAAAATAACATTGACCCGAAAGTAATTAGCAAATGAACAAGTTCAAATTGAAGTGTATAAATGTCACAATCAACGTTATCTGCATAAAACTCTGTGGATACAATTTCCGGTGAGGCGCTGTGCACGTAACTCAATTTGCCTTCAATTAAACAAAAAGCGGTTTGCATATCGTATCAAACTTATGATGACTGTCTATTGCAACACGCAATGGCTTGCGAAGCGCTGAGTAATCAATGTGTCATACAGCATAAAAAGTCTGCTGTCAGGCCTGCTGAGCGAGCTTAAGCAACAACAATGTAGCCGCAGCTGATTACCACGATAAAGGATTCCTACTAGTTGCGGTCGCCCACGTTGTGCCAAACAAAGTACAGTACATTGCGTAAAGACCGAAACAGCTTCATTACAAGGGACTTTCACTTACACACCCGGAGGCGAAGTACGCAATTTAATGTCTTGCACGAAAGGGGAAATTTCTCTTGTTAAGCCTTGCGCTCAATCCAACAATAATGTTTTAGGCTTACGGAAGAACAGGATGATCATTCTTATCACGCAGCAGATCCGTTGAATTCGAACGCTAGCGAACTACTTTCGATTTGACAACTCAGCGTGCACCGAACAAACGTCAGGTAATGATATGAAAACTCAAGCTGAACCCACTGTGTGAGACTTGAAGTTACGTTTACGAGTCGCGGCGACCAACTCCCTAACTAGCAGTGGAAAAAAGGTTTGTCGAAGTTGTCACTGTAAACGAAAAGCTCTGTTTACGACTTAAAATAGACTTGCGATGAAGATTTCACCAGGCAGTTTACTGAAAAACAGCTTTGAACACTCAGCGAAATATCGAAAGGACCGTATCTTAAAAATGAAAAGCTACATCAAACAGGGGGTATCTTGTATGCCAGTGTTTCGTAACCTTTACTGGGTCGCGGACCCCTACAAAATTCTGACAAAAGCTATGGACACCTCTACAAGAAGTACATTTCAACAAATTGAACTTAAGTTTTAATCAATTTAGCCATTATCTAAAAGTCTGCACACAAAACGAAGTGTTTATGGACCCCTTAAAGCACATTCATGGACCCTATGTGTTCCACAGACCTCAGGTTAAGAACCTGTGTTATAGATGGAACCCCAGACCTTGGCCACGGAACAGAAATCATCTATTTCCTTCCATCAGCAAATAGTTTCAGAGAGCTACGACCGATGCGTGACAATCGAAGCTACTATTTAAATCAAGCAACAGATTTACAACACAAGAGAACTAACTTCCCGCAACAAGGAAGCACAATATGAACAAAATAGAGCAAGCATCCGGACCCAAAGTATAACGTCGCGCCAATATGAACAACCGAACCGCAGAGAAACTACAAAGAACTAAGTGACACCAAGAAGCCAAGCCTGCGACACTTAGGTAAACCATTTACAGTTTTTTTTTAAGATTTGACTTTGCTGACCACAAAGACATGTTGAGAGACCGCAACTGTTTTATATGAATACCGAGATGGTTGCAAAGCAAGGTTTTAGTGTATTTCGATGGTAATAGTAAAGCGAGTTTCTTTTTGTATTTTGAGAGACAGTTAGAAAAATTTGAGGTCAAACTCCTTAAAAAAACATTGCTTAAATGTATTCTGCGACCATCAGGAAACTACACTTCCAGAAATGTAACACCATAGCCGGAAAAAGCAGACAGCTTTCAGCTCGATTTTATTACGCGCTTGCTTGCGTGTGAATCACTACCAGATGCAAAAATATGCAGCCACCACAGTGCTCCTTCAAAACAGTACCCGAAAGATACCAACTACGTGAACTGAAAGCAACGTAACATTGATTGTCCAGCTGCGAATATGAGCCAAAACGAACGAATGCTATTCGCTGGCATAATTTCACTTCAGGGTGACGCGGCGGTCTTTGTTGCGCAACAATTACCTACTTTGAACAGGTTCACATTCACACTTGGCACAACACTTAACACCAGTGGTAAATTACTGCAAATTACTTCAAATTACCCGGTTTCGGCACGACTGAGAGATTGGAAGTTGGACTTCGGAGTTATCCAAGCGCAGTCGGTGCTTGCAGCAAGTAACTATTCCCGACAACGAGCATTTCCTGAAACGACAGCACTGTGCGAATACAGGAAACGCTGCAAGTTCACAGCTTGGATAGAAATGCTATTGCGGTGGTGATTTTTTGTCCAAATGCGTTTCGGTGATCCATCGATTACGCAAATCCGAAGTTTGCAAAACGTTGAAGGAAATTCGCTTTCGCGGTTTAAAATGAACATGGCATGAAAAAAACACCAACAACAGCCTTTCGAATGCAACTAGATTTTCTGCGAAGATGAGTTGAATAGAAGTAATCGCACTGTGCACACAGCACGTTTATTTAAAATCACTTACCGTGAGGTCTTAGAACTTTACTTGATACAAAAAATCACAATACAGGCTAGATAACGTCAAGTCCGATTAGTGCTCAATCTGGGTGGTATTGAACGAATAAAGTGTAATTAAATAATACGCGCTCCAGCAAGTACAACCCATGGAAATTTTATACCATGTGTGCTGATGGAGAACCCACAGCTTTGACTTAACGAATTTCAATAGGTAGTCCAGTGATTAATCTTGCAAAAAAAACGTCTCTATGCTTTGTGCTAACTATTTCTATTATTGACAAAAATCTCCATCTTTAAATGTCTTCAATTCGTAAACGCAAATGCCACTGCGTTTCCGCTGATTTTTCGTTGGACCAGACAATTACTCTATAACGCAGTTACGGAAATGAGGTGGTATGCAAAAAAAAGATTGCAGTCAAGCTACGAAAATCCTCCCAATACCGAGTCAGTGTCACGGCACGCGAAGGCCCACAACAACGCCACAATTACGTGTTAGTGCGGGCCAGATTTATTCTGCTCTCATTTCAGCAAACCAGCCAGCAGTGATAACGGATCTGGCTCACCAACAGGACAACAAAAACAGCCATGTCACAGCCACCCGAGTGCACGGCACGTTGTTTCCTAAATGCTGTTTCGCGACGTGAATAGGAGCTTAGGAACCCGGTGCCAGGAAATGCTACGTCAGAAGCACGTTAGCAACAACATGAAAATGAATGACGCGTACAATGCGCAGTGAATTATGACAAGCCCGGTGTGATTGCTGACGTGTTGCAGTGAACGGCTCCCACTGAGTACCCAGCAACGACCGAGATTTTCTTCTGTAAGTTTTCGACGAGACAGCAAAAGACAAGCGCAAAATGCAGACAAACTTTTTACCACTGGGAGCAGCGCCACGGCGAGATTCCGAGGCCAAGCTGTACGCATAAGTTAGCGCAACTTCTTACACTCTACTCGTGAACAAAGAAAGCACACACGTCTGATTGAAAATTTATGTTCAACCGTAAAAACCACACCAAGACTTCATGCTGCTTAGGTCACCACTCAGTACTAAATCATAGTAAACGCGTTTGTTTCCCTTGGTGTTCACAAAAAAGCGAGCAAGGTCTCTTGCGGAGTAACGATGAAAGCTAATATTTGGACAGGGTTTTGCTGACACAGCTACACAACAAGAACTTTGAAAATCTCTAGGGTTTGCTAGGGTTCAACTTCCCCAACTCAAAAGTGCCACAAAGTTAATTATATCAAAGAGTTCGCTTACAAGCACACATCTTATTGAAGTGATAGTGGCGTCAATATCCAATCAAGGCCAATTCGTTCCTCACAACAGCAAAGCAGCTGAAGGAAGCCCACCTTGTGCAATGGACCCAGTGCAATTAGCCACGTTTGAGAGCTGATAAAGCAGGACTGCTACCAAAGCCAAGAAAATGCTCGTTTGAATGGCAGAAAAAAACATACAAAGCTTAAACTTACTGAATCTTGCAGGAATCAGTCACAAGCTCTATGGACAAAGAATTCTGGTGAATGCACTTCGAAACTTTTTTCGATAGCTCTTCGTGTGTGAAACTCAGACACAGCGCAATATCTTCTTTGTATACACGGTTTAGGAACGGAGATTGTTGGACGTCAACGCAGTGGTCTAACGGCGGTAAGGTGCCATTTCCATCTTCACAAGCGCACTGTCCGGTAAAAATCCTGCGCGGTGTGCCTTGAAGCGATTTGTGCCACTTTTCGATTTCTTCGTACAACGAGCGGTCAATCTGAACAAATGTGAAAGATTAACACAAAGACAAAATACCCGAATTAGCGCTCCAGCTGTTATACACAATTCACACTTTGGCTACTGGGGCCCAAGTGACCCTTTTCGCACGTTTTAAGAGTATTTTCATTCAAAATTCTCAAGAACTATTTCGCCTGCGACAGTCGCTCTGTACATAATGACTTCACCATATATTTGTACACCCATCGATATTGGAAGCCTGTTATCCATTTAGATTCACAACACATGTTGAAACAGTCATTTTAATATTCCACAGTTTCATAGGTCTGAAACTCAAATCAAATTTTTCTTTCAGCGTTCTTCGTGAACAAGCAACACAACCTTCTGGCTGTACTTTAAGTCGTCTACCACAGAAATCTTTTTAACAGCACATAGGTTGTTGATTTCGCACTGCATACGCAACTTTAAATTTTTTTGGTGCCTGAGGACGAAACATCACAAGAAGCTGACGTTGCAAGGCATCGAGCCCCTCTCAATCGCGATCGCGACACAGCGATTTCTCTCAATCGCGACACAGCGATTTACTCAAGCACTGCCTTGCACGTGCTACAATACGAAAAAATCAATCCTGCAAAGTTGCAACTCAGAAGCGTACCTCTTTACTCATTTTTTCAGTGGATAACACGTTTGAACTCGCTTCCGAGGCGTTGGGGTTGAACTCGTGAAGTCGTGTGCTGCTTTTTTCAGGCGTTTTTACTTTTTCTGTTTCGGTAAGGCTCCGATTTCGTCTGATCCGACGCCTTGGTGATACTGAAATAATAAGTTTAGGACATACGTTATAGTCAGCCGCTGCACCACAACTGCATAGGCGTAACGATGTCCTGCAACTAAGGTAAGGTCCATCCAATAAGCACGGCTAAAATTTACTAAGTTTCTCAAACCTTTAAACTTTCAAAGATTGTTACTGTTAAACACCTGCCTAAAAACCCTTCAGTGGTACTTGGCCCAACCACATCCATGTCCACTTGAAATATTTTCTACACTACTTGGATAAAATATAACAAAATGTAGCTAAAAACAGTTAAAAATTATGCTTAAATACAAAGTGTATTGGAAAAACCTTTATCAATAATTATTTTCAAAACTCCACATGCATCAGATCGCAGAAAATAATACAATGCATAGCTGCTCCATTTACCTACAAGTCAACCTAAAATAGTGGTTCATAATCTTTTCTCTACTGTGCTTCCTTAAGCGGTTGTTCTTTGTTTCAAGCCCGCTGACATGAAATATGTTGTAAAAACAAATGCATTTATTGGTAAATTTATTGATCAAACCTTACATGTTGTAGAGCACGTAAGGACCTGCGCCCCCTGGATATTTATTAACACTCATCCTGGGGAAGCGTGTCTCCCAGTTAAGAACCGCTGACCTAAAACATCTCATTCCAAGAATATAAACGCCTTGAACATGAAGGAGTTGGGCTGAAAGCTTAGACAAACAATGATTAAATTTCTGTTCTTTTTTCATCATTAGCTGTACTTTTCAATGCCAAATAAACCATACTAGTTTGGATTTCTGTCCTCATAATTCTTAGCCTGCAATTATAAATCTCACTTAACATTTAACCAAAGGTCACAAAAATGCAACTTCTTAACAAGGTAGCTACATCATGAATTTCAAAACAACATACTAAAACTCAATTTTTCATCTTTCTTTTTCACAAGCTGTGGATGTGATTCAGGATTTGGATTGCTAGGAGTAGAGGTAAGTACAATTGACTTCAAGGCACTCACTTCTGCTTCCAAGGCATCAATCTGAAAAAGTTTTTCGAATTTACCAAGATTGCTATGTTGCATCACCTCAAGACTTTGCAGTCTAGTGCATTTTAAATAGCAGTTAGGCTTCTATTGACTAATTTTTCAGAACTTGTTTGAATCCAAACCAGAATTCAAAGAAATTGTTAAAGTTCAACTGTTCTTTGGTTTGTCACATTCGTGGAGTTTTTGACAACTGTTACTCCATTCAGTCCATATTTTTTAATCAGCTCCAAGACCAGTGTTTCTCAAACTTTTTTGTTCCATCGCCCCCTTTTCACTCTCAACACATCATTGTTGCCCCCAAAACCTGATAAAGCAAACACAAGGTAGTATTTTTGGACAAAACCCGTGCCATTATAGCACAACCATCCAATCAGTTACCACATGTTATAATATCTGAAACAAGCAATTGTATTATGACGCTAATAATTAAATATATTCAGAGTTCTTGTGAAAATAACACACACTGCAGGCGGGCACATAGACGATCCAGAGTAAAAATGTAACGGATAAATTGGTACAACAACCTCCAACGATTATATCATAGCAAATTAAAATTTGCAAGAAACTAGTAAGTCATAATAGAGGGCTACTGAAGTTCAATGAATGACCAATTAGTAGGAGTGTTTGAGCACTTTCACCCCCTTTGTGTTGTTTTTCCCCTATCACTCCATTTGTTTTGTTTGCACCCTTGCTCCTCAAAATCTCCCCCAAGTAGGCAATTCCACCCACTTTGAGAATCACTGTCCCAAATGCACATACTTAAAGCAATGCAAATGCATACAAGAGGCTGTCTGAACAGTTAGCAAAATATACACATACATTTCCCTGGGCTTCAGCAAATCTTTTCTCTGCTTTTTCTCTCTTCACATTGGCATCATAAACCATTTTGTTTGCTTCTTCAAACAAACTTGCTGTAAGGTCTTCAATTTCAGATTCTACTTTTTTTCTGCTTTCTTGTAGCTTCCTGCATTCCACATTTTTTTCGGCCAACTCCTGCAAGATGCAGTAAGAAAACAAATAAATCCAAGGAAAAAAACTAGAATAGATGCAAATACACAACAAAAACATTTGCCACAAATTATAAAAAACACACAAAATGAAAAGGGAAGTTTATGAAGCATACATCATAATAAAAAAGTGAAAGTGATACCTTCTGAGACTTCTCCAGCTCTTTCTGTAATCTTGCTATGGTTTGTTTGCAAAGCAGTTCATCTGCTTGTGTATGAGATAAGAGGCCATTTTCAATACAGCGACTGCTAGCAACCATCTTCAAGGCAGAACCATTGGAATTACAACTTACTCCATTTGGCATTGCTTTGTAAATTGCAGTGTCCATCAGCTTACATTCACAGATTAACTTGAGGTAAAAAATATTAAACCAAATTATATATATCTGTGAACAAGCAAGGAGTATTCAAAAGCTATTCATGATTATTGAAAATATTTTCACTGATTTGCTGTGCCAGTGGATACATCAACTGTTTGAGGCTAGGATAAAATACGCTTAGCAGTGATTGAAAAAAATTGTGTGAAGTTTTAGAAAGGGTTACTGTATATAGAACATCATAAGTTGTGCAAGTTGCTGCTTGGTAGAACTTGCACAAAATTGAAAAAGTGGTTGAGACCTTGCTGTGAACAGGCATCACAAGCAAATGTAAGTCAGATTTTATTCAACTGGTTAACGAAACATGCACCTACAAACAAACAGCAAAAAAACAAGTTGAAGTGTACAGTGTAAGGATGTGAATTATGCCATGCTTTGGAACTTAGTTGACTAATGATGTTAGCAGCTTTTTTATTCTAGACTGAATTTTTTCTCAAGAGAGCAGATGCTTCACAAAAAAAACAAGGCAATTGTTGACAACTTTTATGAAATCTAGTCCCATCCACCTTTGATAAATTTTTGTTCATCCATTTGGCTTGAAACACAGCAACATTATTTTTTATAATATTTTTCAACAGCACATATTCAAAAAATTCTTTAGCCTAATGTGATAAGGAGAGTTAACTTTGGCATTCTGTTTCATACGCAACAATTTATTTGAGAAACTGAGCCCACAGGCATAACAGCACGTATAAGGAGCAACAGAGATAGAATTGTCCTGATGCCTTTCAGCACAGGCCTACTTATCTTTATATATATTATATTAAGTAACGTCTTCAATCCCACGCGCAAGACGCTTGAATTTAAGCATGCATCGCAGTAACATGGAAAACGCAAATACATGAAGGAAGATGAGGATACATACATGGGGGTAGTAGAGAGTATACGCTTGATGGCGCAAATACATTTACTTTGATGAAACACAAGCTTTTGAGACATTAAGCATGAACGATATACTTTTAACTTGGTATTTATAGGAATGATACAGGCAACATACCAATATGAATCAGGCATGTATTGGATATTGGCTGTGGTCTTTTTCTCTTGAAATCACATATACTGTATATACGTACCCGAACTATCAAGAGATATAGCAGATTCAACCATTGTTAAGCCTTTGTTTAGGCTTCCATTGTAAGGTGTATTATGGAACAGTGGCGTAGCCAGCCCAAAAATTTTGGGGGGGGCAAAATGTTTGATTTTAGGTGAATAACACTATTTTGTTTGGAAAAATGCCTCTTAGTGAACAAAATTACTATCTTTTCTAAAACTTTGGGGGGGCATGGGCCCCTTTGGCCCTCCCCTGGCTACACCTATGTTATGGAATGGCATAAACATGGTTAAAATGTCAAATAAAACACTGCCTGGTATCCAGCTCATTTTTTCAAGAAAATCACCTGGTACCAAAGGTGTTAACACCACTGACAATGCAATACTGGATACTTTGATATAAGGATATCCTAGGTGACAGCCTTATGCCAATTTGTTCCTTTCACAGATCTACCAACATCATGAGGAAAACAAGATTGATACAGTATAACCATACAGTCAAATTGAAAAACCATCATACAATCCCTCGCATTCACAAGTGCTGGGATGGCAATGGCATCAGACTGCACCAAGGTTGAAGATTAGTTAAAAAGATGGCCAAGAAGCCCAAGGAGCCGTATGTCTCTGTCATGAACCACACTAGAACAAAGTTCAGATTTACACTGTTAGTATTTTTAACTAAATAGCACCCTTGCTGCAATCCTAGGCTTTAGAGGCCAACAGAATGATGCTAACCTTCAGTCCAAGATCTCACACATGGACACAGACTTTAGTCTAATTCCTACGCCCATAATTCTTGAAAGATGAGTTATAGCCAAATGTGCCACTATTGTATCTCATATATATAAAATGTATGATGAGTAGATGGATACCATCATGAAAATATTTAATTGAATTGTTTTTATTTTCAAACATATTTTATTAAATCACTAATCTGTTTTTTTTCTGTACAGTAACAGTAGCACAATTTTTGTCAATGGACTTGAAGTGACCACCAGTGATGCCAGGTAGCAGAATGATTCGCCCAAATGAAAACTCTATTTTTCATGTACCTACCTTATTGGATTATTTTCATCCTTTAACTTTTTATATTGTGTGGCAATATTATCTGAAACTGACTGGCTGATTAGAATACCATCCTTATCTTTCCATCTTCTGGATTTATCATCTCCACTGCAGTCTGTATGGCAGGGGTCTCAATCTCAAATTGCTCTGTGGGCCACATGAGGACTTGCAAGGCAATCCGCGGGCCGCATTATGATGCTGATACAACAATAGAGGTACCTGAACTTAATTTTACATCATATTTCCTGCAAAATGTATCATGAATTATAGGCAAATCATTTCTAGCTGCCTCTACATTCGTATTAATTAATTCTAGCCATCTAAGGAACTTGTTCACTCACTAGCTGAGCACTTTTAAACACCAGTGAATAAACTAACCTAGATGTTATTCATTTTATTAATTTTCATGCCCGATTTTCCTCTAGGGAGGGTCACAGGGGCAACATCCATAGGAGAAGTTAAAATACCTCTCAGTCAACAGCAATTTCAGATAGTTCTGCTGGATCCACACCAAGACGAGACCCAAGAAAGGTTGAAGATGTTAGTCATTCCACCCAGATCTTGGAAGACCTCTGAGCCGCTTTCCTGTGGGTTTAACCAGCAGGGCTTGCCTCCCCAGTCTTTCATTGGGCATTCTGGATGCATGACCAAACTAATGTAGTTGAGTTTTCTCAATTAAGAGAAGTGGTTGGATATTCAGGGCACTGCAAATTTCACAGCTGCACACTTCGTCTCGAAGTGTCACACCAGGAGCGTAACAAGCGCACAATGCCCCGGGCACTGAAAAGTTGCAACAATGTCGCAAGTTTTTTTTCAATGCAGGACATTTAATCCCAAAATAGCCTAGGTTCAAATATGGAGGCATCAAACTTGTTTCTTGCCCCGGGCGCAATCTAACCTCAGTACGCCCCTTTTGTCACACCATGGACTCTTCGCAAAAATCCCGTCTTTGGGGCTTGCACCTGAGTTACTATTCTGTTGGTCATTACCCCAGATTCATGACCATAGGTAAGGATCGGAACAAAGCCGATTTGAAAACTGACAGCTTTGCAGTGTTTGAAAGCTCCCATTTTGTAGCCACAGAGTGATAAAGCTCACGTAGAACTGTTAGCTTTACCAATCTGTGTATTAATCTCCTGGCACTCCGCCTTCCGTCACACGTAAATACCACCCCTAAGTACTTGAACTTCACCTGTTGCAGTGTATTGCTGCTCACTTGTAGCGTACACTGCCTTGGGTTTGTAGAGAGACATACACTAGTACCTTGGAATATTTAGCGCTAATTTTCATTCCGGCTCAGTCTCACGCAGCAGAAAACCGATCGAGTACATGCTGAAGTGAAGACTGTTGAGAAGATCCTAGCAACATCAAATCGTCTGCAAAAAGTAAACGGTTGATCCTGCACCTCCCAACTGTGACATCCCCATCGACTCGGCTGTGACTGTCTATCCATGTACTGTAGACCAGTGGTTCTCAACTGCAGTTCTGAGGGCCACATTCGGTTCCCAGGCACCCTTTGTGCGGCCCTCAGCAGTCTTTCAATAAAATGTCTAATATTTCATGTAACAGACTTCGTCCTGCTGAAAAGAAAACATGTAAATTGAATTGTGTTAAAAAATTTTAGTGAGGCTCTCCAACAAAACTGTAGATCTGGAAAGGTTGAGAACTACTGATGTTAACTATGAGAAGGAGCGGTGACAACACACACCCTTTTCAGACTCCAACACTAACGGTGAATAGTCATGATTTAACTCTCCAGACACAGACACACGTACAGTAACTTGATGTACAGTAACTTGATGACCAGTAACAGGCAGCCGTCAGCACCGTATTCTCGCAACACTTCACAAAGCTTTTCACGAAGAACCAAGTCGTATGCTTTCTTGAGGACAACAAAGCATGTGAAGATGTCTTTGGCATGCTCCCAGATTTCTGAAAATTTTGCTGGAGAGTAAAATGTGGGACTCTGTATTGCTACGCCCGGGACGAAAACCGCACTGGGTATCATTCAGGTTTGATTGAATTATTTCGCGGCATCTTTTTTTAAGGCACTTGGCAACGTAAATGTTACTTATTTGAAAATTCCCAAAAAGCACGTGGGTTGCACAAAAGGTCCTTGTGGGCCAAATGCGGCCTACTTTTTTAAGACCCCTGCTGTATGGGCAAATATGGCACTTCATTACAGTTCATGGGTTACTGAAGTTATTTCTTCAGTTCATGACCTGTAGAATTTAAAATTACATTTTTTGTATGTCATGCACTTCCAACACTCACATCCACATAATGATGGCTGATGCATGGCTTCTGCTTCCTTAGTTCCTAACCTACTATTGCCACTTATTTCTCTCACCTATGTCAGTGTATGTGCATGACTTGCTTCTTCATTAGCATATATCTCAAGTTGCCAATGAAGAATCTTCTATGGGGCATTAGGGGCAATGACTCGATAACCTTTGGGTTTTTTCGGTGCCCTGGTATTTGTGCAATTGCTATGGTTTCTTTCTCGTGTTTGAAATTCTTAATTTTCGCCAACTCAACTATAGCTAAAGGCAGTGGCTATAGAACCACCTGCGGATCTTTAAATTTGAAGCCTTATTCGACCGCGTTCTGTAACATGACAGTAACGCATGATGAGAGTGCAGTAGGCTTGGTAGAAACGAAGTAAATGTAAAAGATAAACCCTAAACCTAACCTTAAACCTAACCGTAGCCCTAACCTAACCCTAATCCAAAGAAAATGCTAACCTAACGCTAACACTAACCTAAACCTAACACTAATAAGCTAAGCTAACCTTAATCTAAGCTAAGCTAACCCTAAGCTAAGCTAACCCCAAACTTAAGGAAAGTCGAAAGAAAAAAAACAAAACCAAAGTCGGCAAGGTGAGATTCGAACCGAAAACCTAAAGCATAGAACTAGAAGGCGTATCGCATAACCATTACACTATACGATCCACACGGTTTCAACAACAAATACAAAGTGACCCTTATATTTGAATTGCGTCAGGACAGGCGGACGAATAGTCACTTCCATAGCTAAAAGTCAGTTTTTGTAGCACTTGTACTATAATAGTACTGCTTGCACAGCAGTTTTGTAGGCTCCTCCCAAGTACTCTAAATGCAAACTAATCTAATATTGCACTTTCAGTGATTCAATTTCAGATAAGCTAGCTTCGTAAGACCTCTGCATGCAGATTACAAACAAGAATACTATTTCACTACCATTCCCACACACTCCCAGAGAGCATGCCGTCCACAGTGCCACTGTAACCGTCCATGGATCTTCTTATTTCAAAACTTATTCCACCGTACCACCGTGGTTCGAATAAAGCAGCCAGTTTGTCACTCAAGCGGCGACATCCTGGTAGCGTAGATGTGCCTCACGTCTACACTGCCGATGGTTTTCGGTTCGCCTCTCACCTTGTTGATGCCTTATTACGTTTTTGTAGTACGTAGACAAGTAGTGATTGCTTGCACGTTTCAATGCGTGGGATCAGTTTATCTTTTCTATTTTCAGAACTTTATAACAATTTTGCTTTAGGGGTTAGCATTAGGTTAGCATCAGCTTAGTGTTAGCTTAGCGCTAGGTTAGCATTCGGTGAGAGGCTGAGCGCCAGTCTGGAATCCATGGCAAGCGCACGCACGATTTTTTTTCTTGACCATTAGGGTCACGCAGCAAGAAATAATTCAATTTACTTGTCAAGCTCCCGCAAGCCTTCACTCTCCATGCATTTTTCGCTCAGAAAACCATATTTCTATGTAAAGGTTTTTCAGTAAGCTGATAGATCCAGACTAACTAGGCAGAATTCTAATTGTTGCAATAAGTTGACAATTCCGCACCTGAGTTTTGCAAAAGCCATCAGAAAAACATTTTTGTTGAATTTTGATCAAATTAAAAAAGTTTTTACAAAAGGCTGTTTCACATTATGTTTCGCAGTTAGTGTTTCATTAGATTTATTTTTCAAAGTCTGACAAGATTTTTAAATGTATAATCTCAGCATGTCTAGTACAAATCCGACTACAAAGACTGAAGCACACAATTCTGTTCCATTTATTACAAAGGTTCGTGCCGATGCATAGTGCTCGATAACATCAACTTTCATTTTGGAAATGGGTAAGTAGAACAATCATTAGATTTTCCCTATTTGTGATTGTTTTGCTTTTTTTGTACTCGGACCGTTATGAAAAAGTTCAGAGAACACCGAAGTTTAGCTCCTATTCCTGCATTTTCGAAGCGACTGGACACAAGAATTTGTCCTAACCATAACGATACATCAGAAGACTTATCTGACAAATACAACAGAAAACATTTGTTGTTATTCAAACGATAAAATTTGAAAGTTTCAAAAGATTTTTGAATGTGTCTTTTTTATATAATTTCGTTTTTTGGCAATGAATGCGTTACTGGGCTAGGATTATACAATTTTTATAAAAATGCATGCAAACGTTTATCCGGTTCATATAGAAGTACCTAAAGTAGCAAATAATAGCCTGTTGTCTAATAAATCTTATACGTTTTCGATTGGAGTCGATTTTATATATTTAGTATAGCCTATATAGGTGTTTGATTTTTTTATTGCTTGTAAAATATATGGCAATTCGAAACTGTTTTCGGTATAGATGTTGAGGTTGTATTTCGTTGAAAAGATACCAGTGTCAAGCGAAATTTCTGACTTGCGAAATTTCTGACTTCACACTATGCACGCACGCACAGAGCAATATTCTGCATATTAAATACGCTGATAAAACTGGTCATTAGGCTAAGGAATTCGTGTTTAGGTAAGTGTGTCGGGTTAGGGTTTGGGTGAGGGTGAGAAAAAGAAAAGCAATTGAGGTCAACGACTAAGTCCGAAAATGTTCAATGGCTAAAGTTATTCCCGTGCCATGGCTTGTTATGAGTACCTGACATCTAACCAAAATGTTTTAATTTACACAACACACATCAAAAAAATAGTTGCCAGACTTTATTTCTTTATTCTTAGAAGCAAAATAACTGAAAAACGATAACATGTCAGAAATTTCGCAGAGGTCAGAAATTTCGCTTGACACCGGCACTCGCCACTCAAAAACGTGTTAACAAAGCCATTCATCCACTGTCTCCAATCAAATATGCAAGAGAAGTCAAAATGTTTTTACCAATGGTTTTTCGAATGATTCCTCCTGTGCGAGTCAAAATATGCGCTTGAAATATTTTGCTTGCTGGAGAATTTATTATATTGATCCCTTCAATGGCAGTTTCTCGTTTTGCCGCAACCCACATATGCATTTTTAAAAGTTTTACGCTATACAGCAATACTATCGGGAGTGGGTCCAAGCGTCACTCGTTATTTTGACTGAAACGTCTAGGCCAGTGGTTTTCAACCCTTTTTGTACCGCGACCCATTGTGGCAACCCACTATCACCCAACGACCCCTATCTAAACTCGGATAAAGCAAATGTAATACAGATATGTAGCCTGCATAAAATATCTTCTGGCGACCCTTGCACAAATGGTACTGTTGCAACCTCTCCGGTGGTGTTGCATTGATTGTGTGATTCACCAGGAACGGGATGTGCGTGAAGAACAACACCATACATATATGTGGCGCGAACAAGCAATAAAAGAGCGATTGTGGCATGGAAGCTCTGCCGATTTTTACGTGTGAACGATTGAACATTGTGTCTAGCGTACCCAGAGAGTGATCATGGCATGTAAACTCCATTGTTTCTTGCTGCCACAGTGCGAAGCTTTGCGCATATGCCGCTCGGGATTTCCGATCGCAACAGTACACAACCTCTGTGGGGCCCGCCACCTCCAGGTTGAAAACCACTAGTCTAAGCGCGGTTTTAGTGTCTCATTGAGCCGAACGTCAATTTTAAAAAATGTCATGACGGAATCATTCCTTTGAATCACTTTTTGTGGCAAATGAAAACGAAAGTCTGTTATGAAGTTTTTGACAACGTCGCAAAAGAAAACACAAACCGACATTCCTTGAATGCTTCAAAGATCTTTTAAAAATCATCTCATATAAAACTCACTTAACTTATTGCTTCATCTTGACACCTTAAATGAAACTATGAAATATTCTGGGGGCGCCGAAGGACTGCGGGAGCGCCAGAGATTGCAAATAAATTCGTGTTTTTAGATTTTTGTATTGCGGCTCTTTGTAACTTTGCTTTTACGATATGCGGCTCATATATAGAGTAGGTTTGGCCACCCTTGCAATAATTACACCTTTAACTGTTCCGTGATCTAGTGGACAACTAGTCCGGTGCAGGCCCGTCGCCAGGATTTAGTAGCAGGGGGGCCAAAAACCAAAAAGAGGGGCCAAAACCAGAAGGGGGGCCATATTTTAAAAATACAATATTGGATGTATGCAGCAACCGGGGGGCCAAACGTTAAATGGGG
>Ga0210059_1002560_pt1 | contig 28529 bp, 14 predicted proteins | sample Ectturendosymbi2_FD_188042 | JGI IMG/M metagenome (GOLD analysis project Ga0210059, IMG submission 188042) | Ecteinascidia turbinata endosymbiont from Florida, USA - Sample 2 (SPAdes) (version 2) | ecosystem: Host-associated > Tunicates > Ascidians > Unclassified | place: Key West, Florida...
TGGGCATGCCGGCAATTTGAATCTTGCCCAGCTTACGTGTGCCGTTTGTATCTTTCGAAGGTCGGCGCTGAAGTCGGCGATGCAAAAAGCAGTGTTATCGGCGCCCACAGACGTAACAAAGGGGGGAGGGGGCACAATGCCCCGGGCACTGAATCACTGCGGGGGCGCCGAAAAGTCCCAACAATGTCGCAAGTACTTTCTTCACTACCATGCATTTGCTTCCGAAAGACTTCAGGTTCGAACATGGGGGTGCCAAACTTGCTTCTTGCCCCGGGCGCCTTATAACATCGATACGCCCTGTCGGCGTCAGATACAACACGTGGCTAGGTCGCATTTGCATAGGTTTGTAGCCAAGCGTAAACAAAAGCACGAGGGACAGAAAGGTCAAGGTTTTCGTCTGTTAGCTGACTACGCTGGCGCAGGTAAAATAAAAACTGCAAACACTAGGACCACATCTTCGTTATAAAAGCTGAAACAAGGCGTGCAAGTCTTTCTGCTGCAGATGCAACAGTTTTGTTTAAAGAGGCCGCATCTAACGGTTTTGTCCAAGCGCTTAAAGGAACCGCCTGATCAAGCAGCACATCGATATTTTCAAACCCCCACCCATTAAACAATCGACCCCCCTGGGTTTCCTTTGTCACTGAGACATTTGCCCCGTTGTAGTATTAAATTTATTAATATCGAAGTACTAAAATAAAGTTGTAGTATTAAATTTAGTCGAAACAATATTCACTAGTATACCTTTTCGGACATTGTGACCGATTTCACTTAATTTTTTTCGGTCAAATAAAAAATTTTGGTTTATGACCGAGAAAATAAACCTCGGGCTCCCCGCAAAACAGATGCGCCATCGCACCCCCCCGCGCCGTAGTCAAGTTGCCAATGACGATCAAACAAGGTTTGAAATGTGAACCAGAGCGCCCGCCATCAGACCACAGAATAATTGACGCGCGGACAATCAAGTGCCAGGTTGAAGGGAAAAAACTTATTCTGTTTGGCTTCAAGGACTGACCATTGGATCGGTCAGTATGCCCATTCCGGTTGCGACCGGTTGTTTCAGGTTCTCTGTCGCAATCCTAGGCTCATGGGGAGTTGCCAAGGACACCGTGACGCAACAAAGGATAGCGATCGTTGGCACAAGCCATAGCACCACGTGGAAGTTGAGCCCTGTTTTTCCTTCGATGACGCGACACTGATGATTACGCAATATTTGCGCGTACTGACAAGACCTGGTAGAGATACAAGGCGTAAGCAAGGCCTTCTGTTCGCTATGAAAGGCCTTGGTGTGGCATTGACGATCACATAATATTTGCGCGCACTGACGTGACGCTGATTATCACGTAGTATTGTTTGGCACAACGACCTAGTTGAGGACCGGGGTGTCGTCATCACTAGAGCTGTTGTTTCGCTGCGATTTGTCGAGAGCAAGCCTCAAAATCTATCGATTTGTCCGCCTGGTGCGCGGGCGCAGACTGCGTGCGGATGTGGCCGTGACGGTCACGCCAGACGCTTGAAATACACAAAAATTCAAACTTTTTGATGTAACGTTCAAACAAAAATTCATCAAAGTCGTTGTTGCATCATCACTGACGCAATCACTCTTCCTTTTCCAGTTCACAATGTGAACTTCACATAGGAACGGGCGTGAGGAAGCAGAACTTAGACGTACTGGATAGAATTTCCTTCCGACATGAGCACAAAAGGATTTGTCGGTCGCTTCAAGTAAAGTTCAATTAAGTTCACACGTTACACCAGTACAAGCCCGCAGTATCGCGAATCGCTCTTCCGCGTGCGCCCCCCTCCTCCTCCCCCGCGAAAAAAACAGTACACTGCGGCGTAAGTACCTTGTGCGATGAGGGTGTTGGACCTCTTGCAGAAAAAGCTGAAACAGGAAGATCATCTTCGTCAAGCTCTTCTAAAAAATGAAATCAAAGCTGTTGTTAAATGTTGAGAGGTTGCGGAAGTATTGGCACAAAAAAGTAACTTAGAAACTTCTTTTTATTCTGAAACCAAAGGGCAATTTTGCGATCGAGTCAGGAGGACATTTTCGATGTGTGTGTTTCTTGCAAAGCCGCTACAATTTTTAGTGACAACTGACCAATGTAATTTTTGCTGCACAGCTCTATGGCATTTCTTGCCTTGTAGTCTATCATTTCAGTTTGCCATTTTATTCACGTACCACTCACCGACAATCGAATCTCCAGACACTTGCGATAAAATTATAAATTTCATTCATTCATGCCTTTGCCATTGACAAATTTCAAACAATTACGTCGAACAACGAAGTAAACGAAAGCGACATTTTGGAAAAGCAGCACAAAAAGGAGATATTTACGAAAATGCGGTACAGCACAAAATGTGTTAATAATGACATGGCGAGAAATTTAGGACCAGCTCATTCACAATATTTTTTATTTGCAATATTTACGGTAACCCAGTTGCCTCTCAAAATACTCGCACCTTTAACAAACGGCTTCATTTTTGCCGCCTTTTTCAAATTTGTCTTTTTCTTCCCAGCAACCTTTTTTTCGTCGTCGCTGTCTGAGTCCGACGATATCTCCTCCTCGCCTCGCAGCAGCTTATCCAAGCGATGGCTGATCTTCTTCTTCTGGTTCTGGAGCGGACGAAACTCAAAGCTGAAACTTATTTAGGTTCTCGTGACCACCAGCTCATACCTTGCCGGTGACCTGCTGATGTAAGGTCGGAAGGTCGATGCAAGACCGTCGTTATGAGAAATACAAACAGAAAAAATGCTTATTGGACAAATTCTGGTGACGTAGCAACCGTTGTGATGCTTGGAAGATGAAATGTGCAGTTCTCGAATCACCCAATGACGCCGTGTTTAACTTTCGGGCGTGTGTGCGGGCGCATTGACGAAAACAGAAAGAAAGGCAGGTAATTTTTCTGAAAAAGAAGTCCTTGCGAATCGTTTACCACCGACAAACAGCATCAGGGGCCCGAAAGCTTTTGCCGAACTAGATTAAACGGGAACCTAAACTAATTATAAACTGTGCAGTGATGAGTTTCAAGGCTACCGATCGAAAGGTTGGAGGTTCGATTCTCTTCAGGGTCACATCACGTGAGTAAGCCTCAATAAAACGAGAACTACAGTTTTACATTTGTGTTTACCGTGATGACTTGCACACATTTATATTCTTTGATTCAACTTTCTTCCGCGCAGTGTCGGTACAGTAAAAAAATGAGAAAAGACGTTCTCAACACTATTATTAGACGGTGAGTTTTCGATCTGCTTCGTGAATCTAGCGGGACAACTGCAGAAGCTGCAAAAATCAGATTAACGAATGCTGACAAACTTTTGCTCAAACGCAGATTTAGGAAGTAACCACAACTTAGGGCCTCAAAATACTTTTAAAAAATTCAAAAACAAACCCCTAAAATACAATATAAAACTGGAGAAAAAAGGATTGAGTCAGGAAGCGACAACACTGATTACTTCAAAAACCCAGTGAGACTAAAAAAATTTCACCCAAAAAGTTTCTATACATCTGGAAGGGTATCAAGATGTCCAACATTCATGCATGTGGCACTTATGTTTGCGTTTTATCAAAGTAATTGTGTTAGTACCATCAAACGCATGATTTTCTGATACCGCCACATTTATAACCTCGTGTTCTTTAATGTATTTGTGTGGTCCTTGTATAAGCATACTGCATTGCTTGTGGGAGTGAAGACGTTATACCAGGGGTGCAAAAATCCGGTCGCGCACTCGCGCCGCGCGATCAAAAACTTGGAGTGTGCGATCATTTTTCATGTTTTATACTTGATGCATACGCACGCACTGCTACTAAAATTAACAGAAACTTTTGCACCTCTGCGTTATACAATACAAAAATGCAATAGGCCCGTTCCAGTGAACGATTCGTTTGTGAGGATTCGCCCTTGACCGCGGCGTGGCGAACGGACCAACAGTGCGGGTATTGAGCTTTTCTTTCCCGAAATGATGAGTCTCGATTTGCTTTCAAGTATTTTGTTGGAAGCGTCCTGACACGCGTGGACTTTAAAACGACCTTGCCGCGCGAGGGCGCAGTCTTTAGCTTTCAAACCTAATTGCAAGATAAACCTTTCGGTTCAAACCATTCGTACCTCAGGGAGAAGGAACTGGTTGTTTTCAGTTTTTTTGAGGATCACTCCAGAGTACAAGATGCTGTTGAAATGCACATGGTCGCAGTAGGAACGTTTGAACACATTTGGCTTGCCCGCCTTGTCCAGCCACTGAACCTTGAACGGCTTGGATATTGTGAAAATGTTGTTGGGGCACAGGCAAAGGAAAAATCCGCCTACACGATAAATGGTAAATTCGGAAGTTTGCAAACAATGATTTCCAAAATGTTAACAAACTTTTCCACTAAATCGAAGTCACCCGTTGACCCTCTTAAGCGTCTGCCGATTTTAATATGGAATGAGTGTCTGCCGATTTTTAATACGAAAAAAAAAAAACAACAATCAAAACAAGACACTCGCAATTTTCAAACAACCTCCGGCTGGAAATTCAGGTGCACGTGACATAACATGCAATTCACAGCTCACAATGCGCAGATACACTTCCGAGTGGGAAGCACACGTAGGCAGAAGCAACTGACATGTCCTCACCGTCTTCGTTTCTGACTGCTAGCACTTCCCCTTTGACATAGTAGGGGGTCTGTTGGGGGGTGCCAGGAGACGAGTCCCTTGATTCAACTTTCTTTGGACGACCCCGTCGTCCAGCGGGAGAACTTGCGACCGGTGCAGGTGAAGTCGGTTTCTCGTAACTTCAGTTTGAATAAAAACAACATTGAAAATCCGGATGCGAAGATGCTTCGCTGAGGTACGAAATGCTCCGAGGGTGCAGATATAGATGGATAAACAAACAGATTACACTGATGCACTGTTCTTAAGTAGCACTCACACCAATCTGTTGCTTTTATACGTTGCACAATGCTGGATTAAACTGAACGTTCCAACAAAGACATAAACAGCCAATGTCATAAGCGTTTTCAAGTTTTTTTTGCCAACATTTCGGAACTGAAATCTTGTGCTGGTCTTACGTTTGACAAAAAACTTTGATCTATTTCCGAACAGCAAGTAGTCTCACTCGTAAACACGTCTGCAGGCACACAACATGTACCTCTTTTACCACAAGTTATGGAAACACGCGAACAAACAACCTTTTTCTTTCGCATACGCTAGTTGTGCAGGTTAGTAAACACCTCCTTCATACAAGCACCCGCGCATGACATCACCAACGCACTGTGACGACACAAATGCACTGTTACATGACTTCTAACGCACAATTCGTCTAAAACATGTACAGCGCCTCACTCAGCAAGGTTAGCGTTGGGTGTAATGTGCCGCCTCGGTCGTTTAGTCTGTTGCCTTGTTTCAATTAAGGCTGATGCTGATCGTTTTTCCGCCAGACTCGGTCTACCACGACCTCTTTTTTCTGAAAAAAGAAAAGAGTAATGGTGGTGTTAACAAAAGGATCTCCCGTTTCCAGAAGGAAATATATTCGTTTCCCAAATTCATTGCCTCTCAGGCGTTTGCTAGAACCAAAGCACGATATCACGCGCTAATACGACTGACCGTTGTTTACATGCTGGCAAAAATCTACCAAATGCTGTCAAAAGGATCGAAGTGTATGATGCACAGAGTAAAATGCCACTTAATCCCAAGCATTTCACTATATCAATAGTCTTCCTCATAATTGTCGTCTTTTTATGCAATAAGACGAAAAGCAGCAAATACACGGTCACTCACTGATGGGAAGTCAACGGATGTAAGCATGAGATATCACCATGGAAACGATGGTATATATGGAAACGAAAATACAGCAACTCTGAAATTCTAAATGCATTGAGCAACAAGTGGCACAGCGTGCGATAGGCTTGGGTGAAATAAAGTTTATCAACATTATTTTAAATCACGCACAAGTGGTGCATTGCCACAAACGGTAGAACTACACCGACAATCCAATCGACCTGCAGAGGTTCACTGGCGGATGGTTAAAAATGATGTTTAGACAATCACTGTCTGGCATCAACAGCAAATATGAAGTCAGGATAAAGGAACTGATTTTGACCTCGAGCCATTGCCAAGAAAGGTAAAAAAGTTGTGCTGGGAAATTTACTGAAGGTAGTAAATTTGAGTTTTAGCATGTGTTCACCTTTACGAGAACAGACAAGAGAAACTGGCAAAAACAGTCACATTAGGGTTTTAAATCCTTAGGGTAAAAAATCACAGACCAGATTTCAAATTTTTTCACTGATGATTTCATGTAAAAATTGCTCAAACAGACTGCATCGCACACCAGATTTTTTTTCCCTGAGACATTTAGGTCATTTGTCCCATAGTAGTATTAAAACTCGCTGTAACAGTACTCACTACTATATATTTTCAGACAACGTGACTGAATTGACTTAATTTATTTCAGTCATTAAAAAAAAATCAGTCTATGACCAAAAAACAAAAGACTGTCTACCTTTTGGTTCGGCTTCCTTAGGTTCAGCAGCTGGTGTGCTCATCTGTCCTGCAAGTCCATCTTCAGTAGCTTGCGTGTTGGCTTCTATGTCCGTGGCGATGGCCTCTTGTTGATTCTTTAAAGGATTTTGTATTTTAGATACGTTGAAAATCAGCATGGACATTTTTCGACTTGGTACTGTTGCAAATGCTTCTTTCCAGAGGAATGGAAAAATTTTGTATTGTTACAAAATAATACAGACAAGTTTTAAGACACAAACATGGATCAAATGAGAGAAGACTTTCCTTACACAGCACAAATTTGTAAACCTTACCGCAGACAACTTAATGAATGATTATTGCGCATGTTCACCACCAACAATGGTATAAAACACCTATCAATAAAATATTTTAACAAAAGGCAGTCATCCGTACTAAAGACCCTGTTGGTTCTCATGACACACAGCATTTCCCCATAATGGATTAATCTGACTGCAAGTTGCAACAGGACACATTTGAACTTAATTGAGATTAATAAACTGCCACTGATAACATGAGATAACTAACATAGAAATGAAGCTTTAAACAAACAACGTTTTTGCTGTGAAAAGTCACAATTAAATTAAAGCCAGTACCACCATTTTGATTAAACAAAGCCAGTATTACAATTAAATTAATGCCAGTACCACCCACCACTTTGAGCCAGGAGTTGCCAGGCGTGATCCTTTGCTTGTTTTATTGCGTCCAGGAGTTGCCGTGCCGAGCCTTGCACAAGCACAGAACTACCTGATGTAATAAAACAAACCAAAGATGCACCTGGCAACTCCTGGCTTGTGCCAAATGTGGACGGGCCTTTAGGGTATATTGCGACCATTGTTTGATTAGTTGCATTATATTAGTGGCAAAATGCCTTCCACCTTCCACCAACAGATATCTGGTGAAACAAAGTTATTAACACATGCATCATTGTGTTTCTAATCTGTTGAGCATGTTATGAAGTAAGCATGCAAGTACATATGTAATTCCCTGACTTGGTTTTGCCAGTTGTGGGTGAAACCTAGCATTGCAGCCATCTACCATCCAGATATATACTTAACCTTGTAGTTTTTTTCATCTAATCTATAACATTGCCGCAAGTGTTTTTACATAATCCCATTATAGCTAACCCCACACCCATCATAGCCAACCTCATATATTCCTATCGTAGCTAACCCCAAATCCAACCTAGCTACTCCTGTTTATAACTCTTTCCTATACAACTAAAGATACATTTTTTGACAGGTTGGTGGTGAATGCATAAAATACCTGGGATAAGAGCCATGTAACATTGTAAAAAGAAAATCGCAAATCAAATGGAACATGAACAAAACCACAAAAATGGTTTCTATAACTACAGATTTATGTGAAAAAATTAAATAATGACATTCACAGTGGGTGATTTAACAAAATGAAGTATATATGGTGAAACATGAGTGAAATGTGTTGGCATGTGGAGCAATCTGTAAGCATGCACACAAAATAATTTGTACTGAATGTGAACAAGTTTTAGTTCATTACTGATGAAGTCCATTCAAATTTATCCATTGCATAGGTGTTTTATTTTTTATGGAAAGGAAACCTTTCCCAGCAAACATCGCACACTAACACCTATTTTGCCTACCACAGGGGTTCTCAACCTTTTTCACATTAAGTACCCTGAGTCATAAAATAATTAACCCGAACCCCCAGGTTAGCTGGCAAAGCCATGGATTTCACATTATTGCATCACAACAATGCAAGATGAGGCAAAATCTACACAGACTTTTCAATTGACACGCATTTTCCTCTAGTATAGGATACTAAAAAATAGCAATACATGAAAACTCAACTGCCATCCAAGTACCCCTGGAAATCTTCCCATGAACCCCTGGGAGTTAACTAACCCCAGGTTGAGAACCTACCAGGTAGGCATCATTAGCTCTTATTCCAATAGGATTTTACTTTGTTCTTTCCTTACTATCTTTGTTGCGACATATGCGAAACTAACTAAATTTTGCTGTATTATTGACATACAGGGTGTTCCAAAACGTTTCTTATCTTTTGAGATGCTACAAACTCAAGGCATAAAAAATTGAACAGGTTTAATGTTTAGTAAAACTATATGGATTGAGAAATCAAAATATGTTGTAAGTTATATAAAAAATGTTTGAGATGTACGCTGCCTATCGAAAGGATTTCTTTCCCAGCAAAGAATCAGACACTAAGGTCCCACAAAGCATATATTTCAGCTACTAGGTAGGCATCGCCAGCTCCTATATTCATAAAATTTTACTGAGGAATTTAAATATGTGTAAAGAGGGTCGTTTCAAGAATTAACCTTGGTGACTGCTAAGACATGTTTTGCAAGACCGCAACTATTTCATCTGAATACCAAGATATTTCAGTAACAAGATAGCACAACAGTGGCACAGCTGAATCTGAACACAAATTCATTTGCTAGGAAACGAATGATTTCACATCAGGGACACATCTTCAGTCCAGCATAACGCAAGCAAAAGCTTACAGGAGAAATGATGAAAAAGACAGTGGAGGAAAAGCAAGATTCAGAGGAAGTGCACAGACTGCAAGAACAGGCTAGCCCATTAAGTTTCTATCACCAGATGCAAAAACCAATTAACTCGAATCAGTGGCACATCTAGCCTGGAATAAGGGGTGTGTTGTGGAAGGGCAGGTTTTGATATCACTTTTCAGCATAAAACTACACTTCTCTTAAGACTACAAATCGACTGATGAATTTCGCGATGTTGCCAAAGCATTATATTGGCAAAATTCTGCCAATATACAGTACATAAGCAATATTTGCTCACAAAAGCCACTACGCTAGTTTTCTGCACGGAGTGTGCAGAAACCCAAGTTGCTACTTTGTCTATGATTAATCAATGCTAATTCTCTGTACTGTTCCTTACGACACGCAGCCCTCTGACTGCATCAAGTAGTGTGCAATATTGAGACCACTCTGCAATCGTCCCAATAAACCGGTCTATGACATAACATTCGTTCCCACGTTTTCCACAGTAAGCAGATGGCTGCCTACGAACAAATCCGTGTTTTTGACTATCTTAGTGACCCATATTGTTTGTGCATAATTCCATGTTGTTATACGCATCTTCATTGCACTGAAGTATTGTCTTTCAACTGTGGTTTGAGTTTTGCAAAATATTGCCATTGCTTATCAGCAATGAAAAATAACAACACTGGTATCAGCCCCACTAAGCCTTATTGATCGAGCTCTACCTGAACTCCAATGAATCAAACTTGATTAGTAAGGCTGGTAGCCTAGTGCAACCAACTATTTAGAATAGATAGTGGTATTGACCTCATTGTCTAAGCACACAAGGAAAGATTTCCATATTATCATTGCTTTTGGTTGTAGCGCATTTATTATATCACAATCGGCATTTGTTCTTAGGAAGATGGTGCTGAAAAGACACTTAGCTTTGTCAAACATTCAGCAAATGTTATCCACATAGCAATGAGAGCTATTTATCTCAAGATGAGTCATTCTATAAAAACGTGTTTTTCAACGTTATTCAAGTTGAGTCACCATTATTTCTCAATGTGACTTGAGTCAAGTCACCAAAAATCATAACTTGAGTGTGAGTCATTGACTCGAGCCATGCTACACTGCTTCCAAATAACATTTTTTACATGGTGGATCTGATGGGCACACGTCCAAGGTTGGAATTTACAGTTACCAGGTAAAACAGCAGCTTGCCCTTATACATCAACCACAAATTAGAAATCAGAAGGAAAAACGGAGGTACATCATTAGCCATACTTGGTCACAAAATGACATGGTTGCAGTGTGCATAGCTGTTTTTTTTTCGGTTGTAGACCGAACAAAAACGTTAAGTCATTTCGGTCAGAATGCTTGAAAATATAAGATAAAAACACTTCCATGGTGACTTTTGTGAAACAAATAACTGAAATATTTCGGTGACCAAAATTTCTCAGCTAAAATTGATCGAAATGTTTCAGCAAAAAAAAAGGTGCGTGGTGGATATTTTTAGAATCTTAAACATGGGTTCAAAATTAATTCTATTTTTCGCTGAGACAATTTGATCACTTGTCCTATAATACTATTCAAACTTGCCGTAACAGTGTTCACTAGTCTATATTTTCAGTCATCATGACTGATTTTATGTAATTTTTTCAGTCATTTACAAACAAATTCAGTCTATAACAAAAAACAAAAACTAGGTTCGGGTACATCAAGTTCACAGTTAAAAATAAAATTATCAAAATGAATGAAGATTTTAGAATTAAGCCAGTGAACTTTTCATATTTGTAATTATACACTAAATATATAATTGATTTGAAAATTGCACTTTAAATATAAGTGGGTTAAACATTTAAAATAAAAATACCAAGCAAATATTCTTGGCAAAACATATTTGTGCATATCAAAATCACCAAACATGTTGTAAACTTACGATTTCATCAGACTGGTTTGTTGAGTTCAATGAATGCTCTCCACTTTCGTCATGCTTCCTACTTTCAGGTGTGTTTGTTTCTACTACCTTAGCACCATCCTCAGAAGGTTTATCAGCAGCTGTATCGGTTTGTGAAGGCTCATTAGAACTATCAAGGTGAGTTTCTATTTGTGGAGGCTGAGCAATTTCATGAGTTGAAATGTCTTTCTCTGCAGTTTTCACAGCTTCATCTTCAGTAGTGGCATCTTTTTTTGTGTCAACTGCCGGTTCACCATGAGTAGTGAGTTCACAAGTATGATTATCATCAACTTCCATCTCATGTGGCTGTTCTTCTGATTTTTTTTCAGCAATCATAACTTGATTGCCTGACTCTTTCAATTTTTCAGACATATCATCTGTGACAGAATGATCATCAGTTGATAGATCACTCTCTTTCATTTCAACATCAGAGACATGAAGAGCAGCACCAGAACCTACTCCATTTTCCTGGCTCATGATGGTAACCACTATAAACACAAAAAAGCAGAAAAGGGCATAAAAAACCGCAAGATGAGCATGAAAATTCTTTGGCAGTTGACCTAGAAAGTAGGAGCCCTATAGATTGCAGCAAAGATTGCTGACCATCCAACTTCCTAGATTTTTAGGAGCTTTTGTTGAATGCATGGCGTAGCACTACACATTATACTGAAACTCCATATGTGACATTTCACCTGGTTTGAAAATCTCTGATATAAAGTCCAGTAAAAAGTACTTAATAGTCTAGTAAACCTTGACTCATTGAGTTTGCATTGGATCATAAACAACACATGCTGGACTTAGTGTAGAATTCTCTTATATTGTTACTTCATGGGACCAGAGTATAAGTGTCGCTATGGTGAACCACTGTTATGGCCGAACTACAGTAAAGCATTCCTAGCTTCGCAAGGGTTAAGAATGTTCTTTCATCAGGATTGCACCAACAGCTTCACAAAATATGTCCTGCCTCATAGTCAGAGATTACAGACAACTCCAGTAAATTGCATAATGGTTAACATCTTTGGAGCCTGGTGATTTTTCACTTTAAGAGGTATAATTTGGTCATAATTGGCAACTTTTGCAACTCCACAACTCACCAGCCGATTGTGCTAGAGAGCTGTTCAAACCCTCAAAAGACTAGAGTGAGTAGGGATGGGCATTTAAGAATATTTTACTATTCCAGAATTTTTCCAGAATAACTAAACCGAATCCAGAATCTTATTGTTTTTTTCCTACAATACATTGCACCTAAGAATTACTAAAAAAAACGTCGTTCACTCAAAAATCCAGGAGGCTCACACAGTGCACTTTTCTTAATCTGGCACTGGAAATCAACAGTTTATCCTTTTATCAATCAATACATTTGCGCAACATTGAAGAACAAATTTATTTATTCCAATGCAGTGGTGCAATTTTGCTAAGCGAAATTGGTTATGCCAGGAAAGGCCAGATTTTGACAATACCTTTTAAAATAAAACTCATTTTTCTAGGCTATAGGTGTCCTTAGACCCAATCAACCTTGGCTAGTGGCCTAGCACAACTACAAACGACTTCAGCTAATTTCATGCCAGTTGAAAACATAAATCGCTTTATCGCACAGAAACTACAAATATAAGAAAATAGTATGGTTAATCGCATAAACTGGATATTCGAATGGAAATGTTCTTTTCATTTGTAAACTTAAGTCGCTTAATCGCATAGATAACTTTGAAGGAGTGTAAAGCGCACTGCTCAGATAGTGTAAAACCTGAGTGCCATTCATTTGCAGCAACTGTTGCTGAAACGACTCCCTTCACTGACGTGCCAAAATCAACACCAAGCGTTCAACTTCCAGGCTTCAGCACACTGTGTTCAGCGCTGCCCAGTCGTGTCTCATCCCTGTGGGTGCTAAGCTTTGTTGTGAAAGTAGCAGTTTTGAAGTTAATTTCATGGCATTGGGTAACTACCGAATGCATGCGACAATGTTTGACACTTTTGCAGTAGATGTGTTAAATTCTCTACAGAACAAAAAAAAATGTGCATCAGTACTGTACAGTGTACACCAACTTTAAATTTTAGTTTGTTTTCTGAAGCACTGAGCACAGTGCACTTCACAGTTTAAAATGCGGATATATGCTGTACGATCCTCTGCGGATAATGCACTGTTTCAACTTTGTTACTTTTTTTTCATATCAATAAGATTCATTTGGTGAATGCCTCAACCAAATGGTACATACCAAACGCCATTGAGATTAGGAAAGCTTGATGATGCCACAGGCTAAAAAATCAGTTAAATCTTCACGTACAGTGCCCAGCTGCATCAGGACCAAGGGATTTTTAGAACTTCGAGGCATTTTAATATTCAGCAATTCTACAAATCTTCATACACGGCAGCTGTGAGATATAAACGTGTTCCCAACTGCAGTGTATGCATAGTTCAAAGCAAGCAGAAAAATGGCAGCAAGTGCAGGAAACGTTCCACGACTAACACGGGTAATTATTACATCAAACACGCAGTGTGCCCATTTAAGAAAACATGCAATGCCCAGGCCCACAACAACTTTGAATTAAAATTTCAACTGATGACCGTTGGTTTACTAAACACTAAAGGATTTCAGAATTTAATGTACTGTATCAGGAGCAAGGCATTTGTAGAACATCATGAAATCTGTGTTTGGTTGGTTGTCAAGCTGCAGATGCCAATGGTGTAGGGTGGCATGCATGTGGAGCGATGTGATTGTTGCGTAAAAATCGTACACAGCGTTAGAAGGGAAATGCTGTTGCCTGTTCCAAAAGACTCGCATTAGAAACCTGCAGTGGCAGCGTAGCATCACTGCTGAGTACCTAGAGCACAGGGGGCATGAAATGACAGTGAAGCGATGCGCCGCTGATGTAGTGCAATACCTCAAGGTTTTCCAAATGTCTGCATGTTAACTGTGATCGCAACTTGGTGGTATTTAATCATGCACTGGAAAAAGATCTTGACAAAAGTTTTTTCAAGCCACAAAGATTTTTTCTTTGTGGCTTGTGTACAAAGATTTTTTCAGGCCATTAGTGCAAGCAGAGGCAACTGTTCATTCACAGTTTTCCTCTCTCCAGGCACTTTTCTAACTGGCACGTTAACAAAACGACTACAACTGATATATATGCAGGATGCACTCAACGACTTACAAATGCATGTAGTCAGTTAAGTAACTGCAGAAATAGCTGCACATGTTGGTGTCTCAAGAAAGCTTATGTGGTGCACTGCAAACTGTCAATGTATGCACAACAGTGCCAAGTTTCCACTTGCCCATATTGTGCAAGGAAAACGCAGGGAGTCGACTAAAAAGACGTCTGCGTGTGCGTTAAGGTGCATCAGGAGTCCTCAACTTTTTTCAAACAACTTCTACCTAATGTTAAAGTGTTGCATTTTAGTAAAAAATGAGACCTCTAGAATTTTTTCGCAAATGGTTGATGTTTAGGGGTGCATCGGGACTCCTAAAGTTTGACCTGGAGGGTGAAACTTGCAAATAATGAAATTTGGCCATAACTTAGCAACTACTTAGAGTAGGAACATGATTTTGGTCTCTAACCGTACTAAAATACATACCAGCTATCCATAAAAGCTATCAGAAAGACCTAACAGGTTAAGCAATTTCTATTTGCACTGATTTTTGCAACAACAAATGAAAATTGTGTTTTTTACAAAAATGTTTAAACTTGTATTCTGTACTCTTCTTCTTGCTCATGTTTCAAGCCCTGGTGGTATTGCTAATACCACTTTTGATGAAATAAACATGTATTTGTGAAATTATGTAAAAAATAGCTGAGTGTGCAAAATTCTCATGAAAAACAAGCGGTGCAAGACCCATAGGCATAGCCAGGGAGAACCCCAGGGGGCCATGCGCCCCAAATTTCAGCATAGCTAATCATTTTGTGCTTTGGGAAGTGGCGTCCCAAACAAAAGTGCTGTTGTTTGCCTAAAGTCAAACATTTGCACCCCAAAGTTTTGGGTTGGCTACACCACTGGCAGGACCTCCAATGACCATGCTGACAATAAAAGAATTTGTAATCATCAACACGATACAATTGTCATTATTGTATTTCTTCTGCATCACAAGACTTGGAACAGCAAAAATATGTCACTTTTCTGTCATTTTCTTTATTTCTTGGTTGATACAAGCTGGGATTTTTTTCTGTCTTGTTCCACCACTTGTACGAAACTTTGATAGCACCACTAAGACCTCACTGCAGTAAACACATCTGATCTAAGTTTTAACACCACTTTCAGTACAGTCATATATCATATTTATGGCATCAATTTTGACAAAAGCATTGTGATAGATATAATGGTGGGTAAGGCCAGTTTAGAACATCTTCAACCAAAAAGGAATGAACATTGTTCAAGAGAGTAACGATAATCGAGTGTGCCAAAGTAGGGCAGCTGTCAATATTTTTCTGGTATCTAGGCTTACCATACCCAGTACCGTTTTGGCATTGAGGAAAGGGGATTGGTTCTTTTGGGTTAAGAGCTAACAAGCAATCTGCTAATTCTAGTTGCTCTACAGGTAAACAATGAGAGTGGAACCATTTCTGAAATAACACACCAAAGATGGCGATTAAATGCTTTGACAGCACTATTTGAAACTGAGCTGCCAACAGCCTGATGCTGATACAACAGAAGACCTTTGCAAAGTCGCAAATCACTGTAAGCCCTTCAACAGTACAACTGCTGATAAACCATCACACAGTAAATTAGAGCGACAAGCAAGATAAATCTTTAACTATTGCAGCTGCATTCTTGTTGTGATGGTGCCTTGGGGTACTTATAGGATCCTTGCTTCAAGCAAAAGTATTTTACTTGCATAAAACATCTTGCCTGTCTATCTTGCTTTTTGGACTTCTCCTGGTCTCTTGAAAGGAATGTTTTCCTATTAAGACAAGACAAAGCTCAACAAGTTCAAGATAATCGTCTGCTGTGAACAGTCTGTTACAAGGTTCTTACAACAAAATTTCATGCAAGTGGTGGAACGAAACAAGAAAACATCCAAGCTTGCGTCATAAGAGACAGAGTATTAAGAACTTTTTGTGCTGGTCTTGTGAACACACAAGACGTTTAGAACTTCTGTGTCTTTTTGCTGTGTATTGTGACAAAGAAATGCAATAATGACAATCGTATCATGTTGATGATTAGCCTATATCAATTTTTTATATTGCCTTTCCTCAGCATGGGCATTGGAGGTCATACACTGCTTGTTTCATTGTCACAATTTTGCGCACTTATCTAGTTTTCATAATATTTCACACATTTGCTTATTTCACCAAAAACGGTAGTAGCGGCACCCAGTGATAGCATGACTGGAGTCAATTTTCTGTTTTGACTGTGCCTCGTGGCAGATATTATGCTAGATTTTCTGGATTAAGTGTTACAATGAGTCACCAACTTACATTGAGTTAGACCTGAGTCTCAGCTTTCACTGAGGGGCCAGCAGCACACAACACTATGCACAATACATCGTGATTTAATGAAGTATTTACATAGCACTATCATGGCAGTTGGCCTCATACTTTTACTTTGAGTTATTTGTTGGGGCATGTGACATAGAATTGACTAAGAGTGAAGAAGAGAACTAAAATGAAAGCTAAAAACTGCTTTCACCAAATATATAGATCTAAGTAACCTGATAACAAAAGCAGTGAAACAACATTGGGCACTACCGACTCGAAGGGCTAGTGACTCGACAAATATGATTCGAACACATCACTGGCAACACCACGGCTAAAGACTTGTCCAAGAAGAAGAATACATGACAAAATTTTGAACATTTTTGTGAAATACATAATTTTGATCTATTCTCACAAAAATCAGTGCAAATAGAAATTGCTTAACCTTTTATGTCTTTCTGATAGCTTTTATGGATAGCTGGTACATATTTTAGTAGGGTTAGACACCAAAATCATCTTCCTACTCCAAGTAGTTTTTAAATTATGGCCGTATTTCATTATTTGCCTTCCCGGTCAAACTTAGAAAGTCCCGCTGCACCTAAATTGAATCCAATTACTCAGTTTAAATTAGCATTTTGGATTCAGATAGTTTAGGATTTCCTAAATGCCCATCCTTATCAGTGAGTCTTCTAGTTTGCAATGGAAAATATTTTAGGTTTTGGGTTTAGTTTTTTTGTGGACGATGTCATAAGTGGAGCAGGTTTAGGCTGTTTTTGGCCGAGGTCATTGGTTATTGGGTCCCAACTACAGGAGGGAAGTGTTTTGCTCAAGTTTTTGTGAAAACTAGGCTAAAATCTGAGACTTTTGAGCTTTTCACTAAGCTTTCTGTCTCAAGAAGTAATGGCCAAAAAACACAACCCAGAAAGATTTTTACCCATATTTTTGTTATTTTGCCATAACTTTTGAACTAGAAATGCTAAAAAGTCAATAAAGACTCATACTTTAGCCTAGTTTCCAAAAAAAACTTGAGCCAAAATTCCATTTAGCAATTGGGGCCCAGGGCTAGGTAGCCTGAGACAAAAAGGCCTAATACCTACCCCACTTACGACATGACCCACAAAAAACTCGAAGTCCAAAACTTTCCAATTTTTTTCATTGCAATCTGGAAGACTGGCCGCATCTTTTGAGAATTTGAATAGCTCTCTAACACAATTACCTGGCAAGGTATGGATGGAGTTACAAAGTGGTGGGAAAATAGCAGATCAATGTGGAATTTTAAAGTACGAATATTTTGTACATCGGCCCCGAAGGTGTTAATCGCATATTTCACTTCAAAGAAAGGGAAGTGCACTGCACAGTTGAAAGCCATGGTATCATTAATTCGATCAAGCAACTATCCCCATGGGGATGGCCAGAAAAAAAATTGTAACACCTTTGGCTGAGTAAAATCAACACTGCAAGTTCAACCTCAAGTGGTTAATTTGCAAATTCAACTGATTAGACGGCAGCCTTGCCAGTTGGTCACACAGAACAAAAGAAGAAGTTTTAGTGTCAGTACACAACTGTTTTGCTTTCAAGGTCATTGTCTAATCAAGGCAAAGTACAAAACAACTTTGAAACAAACGTGTTCACAACTGCATTAAACAGTCCAAAACAAGCAGACGAATAACAGCCACGATTGCAGAAAATGTTTCATGACAAATTGGCTATACAATTAACCAGAATATTTTGCATTTTGCCATTATTTTCAAAAATTGTAGTCAACATCCTTGTTGGGATAACAAATCTCTTGCAGTTTTGCAACTTTTGTATCATTTTCGCTATTGAACGAAACAACAATGTGATACTTTTACATAACAGGATATTGCTTCTTTTGTTTGTCATTTTATGCACTGCTCCACCATGACTATCGATCAAATCCACAACAGTTGCAACAATCTCTAATACAGTAGCCTACAATACTCATGTAATGATTTGCCTCAACTGATTTACCTCAATTGTTGCTGAGTGAGGTGCAAATTTGGTAAATTTTTGAGGCCATTGTTAAAAGACGTCTGTCATGGGTCAACAATTCACTACTTATCTCAACGGCATTTCTATTCAGTCATAAAAGATTAGTGTGAGAGATCCACATAGGTGAGCTTACATTCGAAAATACAAAGAAAAGCTGTAACTATCATTACAACAAACAAAATATTCTGCTGAACTAATGAAAGCGGCACTATAGGTGAAGTGACAATATATTCAATGTTGCTATAACAAAAGTCGAACACACAAAAAAGATAGGAATTCTGCTGGGACCGACAAACAGCATCTTTATAGGCAAATTCAATTGTGTACGTCAGGGGTTGGCAATTAATTTGGCTTGGAGGCTGTCTTAAGAGGGGCGCGTTTAGCAAAGGGCCATACTTCTTGAGAAAACAGAAGCAAGTCTTGGTTAAGTCAGCCTCAGCATTTATACTGTGATAAGCTGGAGGGAATTTCAGATTTTCATGAATACTTTCGCGAGCCACTGAAAACGTTGCAGCGAGTCATATTAAGCCCACGGGCTTCTGTTTCTCCACCCATGATGTAAGTAATAGTTACACAAAAAGTCAGCTAATTTAGCTGCATTATGACAGTTTATATTAATTTGCTTTAGAACAGGCCTGTACAACTCAGAAAGTCCAAAGGGCCAAATTATCAACATAAAGTTGCAGCGGGCCGCAAAACTCTATTTTATTGCGATGTGGAGATTTCATTTTAGTATGGATGACATTGTAGAACGACAATTACTCATTCGAGGTTAAGCTTTTGCAGCATTTTCTACAATTGAGAAAGTTCTGACAGGACACAATAAAAGCTTTTGCAGGCTGCATGCAGCCCATATGTTGTGCAGGCCTGCTGTAGATAATTGCATAGTACTTAACGCACTGATGACTATTGAACATTCAAAATTTGCATATAAAGATGTGAATGTGACAAAATAAGTGATGACGATAAATCTACATATAATTTTATGATCAATTAAAGTTACCTAAGATGGCATCTTTTAAAAATGAAGTAATTACGTCTGTATTTCCAGCTTTACATTGCTGTTAAGCCAGGCATGATGAAATTTCACCATTGGTTTTGTTTCTAGAAAAAATACTCTATAACAGCCTTAACTTGAAAATCTTAGTTTCATGGAATCCATAGTTTCATGGAATCCATAAATCTTTGTACCGCTTCCCATTTTAGCTTAATTTCACCAAGCTAGTCACAAACATCACACAGATCATAGATTGCTTGTAATCTAAGCACTAGTTAAACCTGATATGTTCCTTGTTGTTCACATTACAAATTACGTAAGGTAATTCTGTAAAGCATAGTACGCAAATTTCTGAACCTTCAACTAATTCCTGGAAACATTATTTGCTAATACTTTAAATTCTCTTACCTTGTCAGAGCACACATCAATCTATCACAACCAGTTTTCTCTTGGCACAGAAATTTCACAACTTAAAAACTTTTTAGTGAGGATTTAAAGAAGTTTGAACAGCTTACTCCCCTGAAAACAAGCCCAGTGTTTGCAAATTTTGACATCAGACTTCACATGCTACCTGCAATTACTTTTTAGTATTTTATGCAAAGTCAGCAACACTAGTCTTGCTAATGGAGCTCCACAAATATTTCACTGGCCATCACTGCAGCATTGCGTTTCAACTTGAGAGCTTCAAAAATGTTAAAGGCTATTCTGTTCTGCACATTGATTTGCTTTTTCAATGTGATGTAAAGATGTGAAGATATACAACATATATTGTTGTGAAGCAATATGCTGACATTTTTTCAGTATTGCATCTTTTGCCGTTAACTGCTTACTAGTCAGAAACAATGTGAATTTTCAAAGTATAGTTTAAAACCAATGGTCCCTAACGTTTGGATGCAAGACCTATTTTGCAATCTTATCAGCATCCACAGGCTAGACTAGCCACAGTAACTTCCAGTGAAAAGAGCAGCTATATGATGCAACAATTGTCTGTTTGTTTACTTGTCAATATTATTAGCAAAGACAAAAATTACAAATGAATGGTCTAGCTCAGTGATTCTTAACTTGGGGTGAAATTTACTGAATCACAAGTTATAGCAAACATACATTTATATAAATTTTCACAAAATGTAGTATCTTTGATTATTAGGCTAGTTATAGTCACAGGACAAAACACAAAAGTACATTCAACAGCATTTTGTTCATAGATTGATGACAGACTTAATGTCAGACGTCATAGAGCATTGTTATGAAGTAGGCTGACACATAAAAATGCGTATGTAAATGTGTAAATATTATATGATGGAATGCTTTTTTCTGTTCTGAACATATGGCTGCCGGTGAAGCAGTGTAAAAATATGATTCCCACCTAAACCTAGATGAATGGACTGTCAACATTGCTCAATTGTTTCCTGACTGAATGCTTCACAACAACCACTTTGATAGTGATCTACAATTTGCTTTACCAAAAGCACGTTCAAACTCAGATGCTAAAATGATAAAACATAATGCAATAGAAATCTGGTCAAGAATTCCTTCAGAAATAAAAAAGAAAACGTGTTTGGCACCTTTTTCGGAGGAGTATAAGAAATATGTAAAACTCAGCCAATAGAAACACTTTGTGTTCTTATTGATGGGTGTACATAAACCAAGTGGTTTGATTTAATTACTTAATGTTGTTACAGTGGAAACTGTCAAATCATGAAGTATCTCCGTTAAATATTACATTGTTTTTGTTTTGTTGTGTTCACAGAAATTGGTCGCATGAAACCAATGTATGAAGAAGTTGGATGCCTTGGTCTGTAGGTACAAAGCAAACGAATTTCCATTCTCAAGCATGCATTGACAACTAGTTCTTTTGCGCAAAGCATGATTGCGTGACTGGTTCTCAACTTGCCTAATCTTGCGACACCATTGCGGTGCTGTGGCAGTTTATAGCTTTTGGCACATTTCTGCTCTAGCAATCAAGAATATTTTTGAATGTGTGAACACAGTAAATGTTAAAATTGACAATTTTAAACCATTTTCTTCCGGTGGCTTAACCTTGCCTACAATACATTTTACTTCAATTTACTGTATAACTGCATGACCCATATTACATTTTATACCCAGAGCAAAAAAGTTTCACTAACTATTATGCAATGTTCCCTTTACACTTTAAGCAGCTTCACGCTTGGCAGGTTTGCAAGCCTAGATGACAGTTGGTCCTTCCCAGCCTGCCACTCCCTCATGCATTTTACAAATCGATGTGCTTGGAAGTCATCGCAGTACAACATTATAATAATCACAATGGCTTCATTCATGTGTGTGTCTTATACGCTTGTGTTTCATCAAAGTAAAGGTATTAGCACCATCAAGCGTATACTCTCTACTACCGCCATGTATGCATCTCGTCTTCATGTATGTGTGTATTCCTTGTTACTGCGATGCATGTTTAAAGTCTAGTGCCTTACATGTGGGAGTGAAGACATTACACAAAGCAATATATCACACAAACTGGAGATGTTGCACCATGGATAATGATTCAGAGTTACGCCTCGTGGTAAGTTTTCTCTTTTTAGTTCATCTTTACGCATGTAAGCTACCAGACTCATTGAGCACCACATGTGTGCAACACTGTTTCTGTTCACGACCTCATTTGGAGTTTCTACGTAAATCAAGATTGTAGCTCTTTCAAAATTAAAAATCCTCTATTGTGCAATAAATTTCACTGTTTTCACAATGTTCAGACTCCAGCACCATTTTTCTCTTTCTTTTCACAGTATGCTATAGACTGGACAGTGGACAGCCATTTTTGGTCTTTTTAGTGAATGAGTTAAAAATTGCAGATTTCAACATTCTCAGTTTTATCAAAGAAGATTGCTTATCTAGGATCATATGTGAATTTCGCGTCAACTTTATCATAACAGATGATGTTCAAAAACCGCAATGTATATTTTTCTCCAAAGTGCCTGGTAATGGTTCAATGAAGCCATCAGTTTTGTAAGCTCGCTTCACTCCATCCCACAAACATAAATGACAACCACATATCTATGCAGACCAACTGCCCTCTATTTTGTGCTGTAGGAACTCTGCCTATATCAGAGTTTGTTTCTGAGGAAACGTTAGTATTGGAAGCACCGTGCCGTGTTGCTTTGCAATAGCAAAAGAAAAGAAACCGCGTACAATTGGGAGTGACTTATCAAACTGTACACTGTTGATTTAATTGAAAGGAGAATAAAAGATACAGTAGACGCCACTTAATATGACCACGTTGGGTCCAGACCATTTTGGTCATAAAAACCAAAGCCGCCATAACTGCACCTGAATCAACACCGTAAGCCACAAGAAGCCCAAATACCGTCAATTCATTGTTTAACCAAAGTAACAGGGTGACGTTGGCAGTAAAACAAAGTACAGTACTGTAACAGTACAAGTGATGGTAAAACTAAGTTTCCGCCGTTTTCCTCTCGCTCATCTTGGGCAGTTTTTAAATTGTTCAAGCAGTTCAAGTTTTTCTGATGCTGTAACAACTGTCCGAGCTCTATTCAGCAACACGTTGCTCAAGCTGTAAAACGTTTTTGGCCGATTTGAAACAAAGAATGAAGTACGACTGTGTTACGAACTGAAATTAATTTTCTGGTTGTCAGAGTCCGAGTAAATCTATGTCATAGCGATGTGACTGTGTCGTCATTAAGACTTGACTCACAGAACACACACTACAGCGCACACGCAGCATGCGTACAGAAAATACGCATGTTGAAAAGGCGAAGTTATAAGTGCGTGGCGGGAAAAAATGTACTGTACTGTAATAAGAGAGATGGAGAAAATGTTGGTCATATTATCTGAAATTTGGTTATATTAAACGGAGAATTTTAAATGGAGAAATTCCGGACCATACCAAATTGGTCATAAGCGGCTGGTCATATTATCCGTGGTCATAATAAGCGGTGCCTACTGTACCTAGAAAATTTATTTATGAAACCATGCAGTAGGTTGTCATATACGTGTTATTTCTTGTGATATGTTAGGTTACGTAGCAGACAATACCTTTTGCTACATAAATCAACTGACATGTTGAACTGCACGTATTTGTTGATTTACATGGATATATACATGCAGTTGAGTTGAAAGATTGAGTTATTCATGTGCAAAAGTCTAGAGATGATAGCGAAGTGACTGATCACGAAAAAATGAATCATTTCTTTCAACAAAATAAACTCGTGGAATTATGTTGGCTCGCTGCACATAGACAGTGACCCTTCAATGCTTTGCGAAGTCAGGTTTTACAAATATGGTGAACAAATGGGCACCGGACATCTTTCTACCCCTTGTGTTCTTTATCGACATGCATTGGCTGAGTAAAGCACTTCCAGAAAATTTGAAAATAGTTTTGAAACACGTAACTGAATATGTAAATTTTATCAAGGCACAGGCTTGTCTTTTCAAGGTACTTTGTAAAGATAAGATTTGATTGATCTTCATTGTTAAACAATGCTTTATTCTAAATTAATATCTTGCAACTATGAATTTTCCAAATTTTGGTATAGGTTAGGCTTCCTGCGCTGCCGAAGCATGCACTTGACATTACTATACCTTTTCAAAATACTTATCTGCGTGATGCAAGGTTCTCCTCAATGATGACCATAAAACAAAACATCGATTTCAATTGATTCCCAAGGATGACATTAGAGTAGCTCTTTCAACCACTGTTCCCAGAATCTTAGATATTGCAAGAAAACATGCACAAGTCACACTGAGCGACTGACTGGCTGGAATTGTTTGCCATTTTTCAATAAAAGAACATTTAAACATGGCTGTACATTCGTTTTTCTAAACGTTTTGCCCCTTGATTCAGTGACATGCCAGTTCGTATGAAACTGTTTATACAATTTCAACAACCTTAGCGAACACTTCTTGCCACTTCTGAAAAGTATTCATGCTTGCCTGTAAGATCATTTTATTAAAGTTTCATCTCAGTGACTGATAAGTTTCATACAAGCATTACCCTAAAATTAGTTCCATTAAGCACAAAAATTATGTATCTGAGTGTAAGTCTACAATATTTTTCCAGCAGAACCTGCCTTGGACCTTTTCCAGAAAAGTCATGCCTTGACACACTAAACATAGTTGGGGGTAAAAGCAATTTTTTGATTTTGTTAAAGGGTAAATGAGACAAAAGGTTATGAAGGTCATGTTGGGTTTGGAATTACCAGCAATATTTCAAGTCAACTTGTGACTTAAAAACAAGCAACGCCAAATCCTTAAGAATGACTAGTCCCAGCGTCCAACTTTGCCTTGGTGCTTACTAGTCTCTCAAGGACAGCTTAGCTTACCCTAAAATGATTTGTTTCTTTGTCTGCCATCTCTTAAAATGTTAGTATGCATACAAAGTAGTTGTATATAACGATTATATTTTCATTTACTTCATGCAACCGAAAGAACATTCACTCTATGCAAAAAGAATCAAAAGTATGAATGGAAATACATTAAACAATTGCTAGTATTCATCATGCATCATGATGTTCCATTTGTTCTTTTATAAACAAAAACATAGTCCAATACATGCGTTGCTGAAAACGTTATAAAAGTCAAGCACTAATTCACTATAGCAAGTATTGAGCTGTTAAAACGCATTGTTAAAGTTAGACAGCTATATATAGCATTAAACACTGCAAGAGCATGCAATATGAGAAATGATTCATGCAACATGTAAAAGAAAAGAGAAGTGTGTCAGTTTTTTTAGAAAAGAAAGAAGGTATATCAGTTTTATCACAAGTCGCATTGATAAACTTAGCCATATGACTGTGAGTCATCATGCTTTGATGGTTTGCCAGGCCATCAACAGTGAAGCATTGTTGTGCACTTCCATCATACAAGAGTTTCTCCAATTACTTCCAATAATTATATACTCCAATGACGTGTAAGGGCTGTCACCCTTACACGTCATTGGAGTGTCAAACCAATAGGAAACTTTGCCTCTTGTCTCAAAGTGATCTCACTGCAGAGCCAACTGTATGACTACACTGTATGCTTTCCAATCAAGGTCTTGTAGCCACCTGAAGGAAATTCCACATTACATGGAAAATCCTTCTTGTTTAGCCAGTGGCTGTCCAACTTACGCATCCATAAACCGTGCAAGAACAGCCAGTGCAGAATTCGCTCTGCAGGGGCAACAGTTTGCCTTCTAATCAATGTCTTTGAACCTGGACAACAGTGCCAACTACTGCGATCCCACGAGTAGAAGACTTTAGACCACAACGAGCTGACATGCAATGGGATGAGGGAAGAGCCAACAGGCTCAGATAGGGCATGGGAGAGTGCCCAAGATTGGGAGTGAAAACAGCCATATTTATACCCAGTTGTCAGTGGGAATGCCTTCTATCACTTTTGCATTTGTTTGTTTGTTCTTTCTTTATTGTGTTCTAGGTGTGCCATCGCTTGTCATCATCTGATTGGTTATCTTGTCTATGCCACACATCCTGTGCATGATCAGGTCGTGCTATCACATAACTGTCACATGCCTCGTCTTATGACTTTTCTCACCTTGTGACCGGTCATGTGTCTTTCACGGATCTCTCATGCAATACATCATGCTTTCGGCATGTGTATATCATACTGCTCGACAGGCATTTGTCATCAGATCCATTCGCTTATTTTAAGGCAGGTTTTTGTCATGTTTCCAAGGCATCTCTTTATTTTTATTATATGCTCTGCTGCATGTTTCTTGATTTGTTCAACACTTTGAGAGCCGGCGTACGATATATTAGTACCTAGATTTCGGCCTAAAACCAGTTTTTCGTTGCCTTACCAACGTCATAGCTCCTCCGCCGATTGTGTTAGAGAGCTGTTGTAGGGCTCAAACGGATCGGCCAGTCTTCTAGTCTGCACTTGAAAAAAATTTTTTGGTTAGGGGTTGCGAATTTTTTGTGAGTGACGTCATAAGTGAAGTAGTTTTGGGGCCAATTTAGCTTATGTTACCTAGCTTAGGGCCCAACCGCTAGGCCAAAGTATTTCGCGAAGTTTTTATTGGAAGCTAGGCTAGAGTCTTAGTTTTTTGAGCCTTTGATCAACTTTCTAGCGTTTCTGGTTTAACAGTTATCATCTCAAATAAACAAATTAATTATCAAATTAGTCAAATATTTTTATTACTTTAGATCATAACTTTTGAACTTGAAACCCCAGTAGGTCATCCAAAGTATCAAAAGACTTGGATTGTAGTGTGTGGTCCACAAGGCATTCAGGCGAGACCTGAATGCTTGCTGTTTGTTTCTGTTGAACAATTTTATTTGTTTTTAACAGGTTTCATAGTATGACTAAAAAGTTGTGCGGCCCGCTTACTCAGCGGTAAGTGACAAAGTGGGCTGTGATGGCAAACAGATTTGTCACACCTGGTCTAGAAGAATCCATCATAAATAAAATGGGGTTTTGAATTTCTTATTAGCACTACCACCACTACAAATCTGTTTTTTTTTCACTGGAACATTTCGGTATTTTTTTCAGTTGTATTAAAACTTGCTGTAACAGTGTTCATCAGCCCATATTTTTAGACATTCTGATTGAAATGACTTAGTTTTTTTCAGTCTTTGATAAAAAAATGACCGAAATGAAACCTAGCTGCAAGTTGCTAAATCACATTGTGATAGGTAAAGACAAGGCATGCAACATATGAAAAATGCAAAAGAAGCTCAGTTAATGTACAGTATCATAAAATATACAAAAACATAACACATGCAACACAAAAAAAACAACAGTAAAACAAGGGGGTAAACACAGAAGAGAACGCAAAAAGGTAACGCCAGCAAAAGAAGGAGGGCATTGACAGAAGAGCACATAGATGCCTAGAAAACAACGTAGTTCAGTATGCTGGCAGCATTGCCTCGGACCACAGCCAAGGAAAAGCATTGGTGCACCCAGTGGTGCTCTCTGAGATCATCAGTATAATCAACAAGTTTCTTGGTGAGAGTTCCAAGGACAGGGCAGTTTTCATGCCATAAACACCAGGGATTTCAATGACCGCTGGTTGTAAAATATAATAATAATAAGTTATTGGTATTTTTTGACTTTTGCTATTTCAGCTTGTTCAGTTACATAGCCAAGCTGGATGGCGCTGTCTTTGTAGTGGCTAGGGGCGAATATGTCCATTATTAGTACAACATCCCAGACCTGACAATGCCCCTTATCCCAAGGACAAATCGTCTGTGCATTGTGTTTCCAGATATCTGCCATGAGGCCATAAGACTAAAGGTTGGAAAGTATGTTGATGTGGTTAAAGGGTCTATAAATGATGTTGATGTCGGAATGTCATGGGTGATGATCAGCATTCATTCTGAAAGAGAGGCCTGAAGTCCCCAAACATCCATATCTTTACCACAATAGCATTTAGCATCAGTGAAAATTTTGACTCTGATTTGGAAGGCTACAGCAACACGAAATTCATTTCAGGGTCAAGTAGGTTACCAACCCGGGAAACGGCAAAGGCATCATTTGAAATCTTGTTTTGACTTATGATGGCTCGTTTCTAATAATTGGGTCAAAAGTCACAAAATCTGAAAGCAACATTGTGATACTTTTAATGTCTTGCTTATGTTTCTCATGCAATTGTTGGTTTCAAAATATTTTCCTCTCTGCTTGAATTTACGAAGGGATGTGAAAAGAGTTTTAGAATTGACTACAATTAACGAAAATACTTACATAATCATTGGAGCATAAAACTGGGATAGACTTAACAGTTTCATCAACACTAAAAAAACCTTCAAAAAACTATACATGCTTTATTTCAAGACGTTTCGGATTATTCTTAACACTTTGAGAACCGGGGTACGATATATTCGTACTTTGATTTCAGCCTAAAACAGCAGTTTTCGGTTGCCTTACCAACGCCCTAGCTCCTCCGTCGATTGCACTAGAGAGCTGTTCAAAGGCTCAACCGGATCGGCCAGCCTAATAGATTACATTTGAAAAAAATTTTTTTGGTTGGGGGGTGCGGATCTTTTGTGACTGACGTCATAAGTGAAGTAGTTTTAGGTCATTTTGGCTCATGTTGCCTGGCCTAGGGCCCAACTACTAGGCCAAAGTGTTTCGCTGAAGTTTTCATTGGAAACTAGGCTCGAGTCCGAGTCTTTTGAGCCTTTGATCGACTTTCTAGCGTTTCTGGTTCAAAAGTTATGATCTAAAATAAACAAATTAATTAATTA
>Ga0210059_1002561_pt1 | contig 28529 bp, 14 predicted proteins | sample Ectturendosymbi2_FD_188042 | JGI IMG/M metagenome (GOLD analysis project Ga0210059, IMG submission 188042) | Ecteinascidia turbinata endosymbiont from Florida, USA - Sample 2 (SPAdes) (version 2) | ecosystem: Host-associated > Tunicates > Ascidians > Unclassified | place: Key West, Florida...
AGGCAGATCAACAGATGCAACGTTGCTGCTGCAACGAATGAAGAATATTTTCGAGTGGGAATTTTTATCCCATTTTTGGACAGCTTCATTGCAAATCTCGAGTCGAGATTTACTGCCCACAAGTCCATTATTGGTGGACTGCAGTGTTTAATTCCAGCTGATCCAACAGTTGGACCAACCACCAAACAAATCCAAAGCATTAAAGTTTTGGGAGAGTTTTATATAGAGGATTTAACGAAACCTCTCGAAGAATTAGTGCCTGAATTGAGATTATAGTACAGAGAACTGCCTCGTCTGAATGCAAGCGAGAAACCAACTGATGTACTGGGCTGTATCAAATCATGTTGCTTTGACGCTTTCCCGAACATTTTTACGTTGCTCCATATATTTTTAACTCTTCCGGTGACAACGTGTACCAGTGAACGATCTTTTTCTACCTTACGCAGACTAAAAACGTACTTGCGAAGTACGACCAGTGATACCAGAATGAACGGGCTTGCATTGTTAAGCATTTTTCGAAATTACACTCCTTCCCCGGAACAGATTATTAACAGGTTAAGTGAGACATCCAACAGGCGTTTAAATATGTGTTTATAACTGCTTGACAATGTTTACGTATTGTATTGCTGCTTGTTTAATATTTTTTCTTATCATACTTTCGATTTTAGTGCAAAGAAAAATTTTGGCCCTTTGAAACCCCCCCCCCATGAAAAATTTCTGCGTACGCCACTGAGTCTTACAAATGCTGCTGGGGGCCCCTTTGAAAGCAGAGTACTTACTTATGATCTGCTTCAGAGTATATTGGAAAAGTTTCGCGCGGAACACCTCGAGGCGGCCCCTAAAAAGAGTAGAGCATAGCAAGTCTCGCCTCCCCTCAAACACACCACTGTGCACAGCAACTCCGTGCACTGCTTACCAAAGAAAGTTTCACTATGCTCGCTTTGTACGCCCTTGGAGGATCACGAGCTGTCAGCGGGCGCTCATCTTCGCTTACTCTGCACCGTGGGCCACGCGGCTACTTTCGCAGTGAATGCTGCAATGGTGTTGAGTCAATGGCAGCACCGCGCGTGAATCTTTCCATTGCACCCACCCATCACCACCGAGCACGAGGCTGGTAAACACAAATTCATATCCTAAAGCAGATTTCAAATAAAACACTGCTTATTTTTGACAACGAAGAAAGGTTTTACGATGAAGAGGATTAGGTGAGTCAAAAAAACAAAATTATAGAGTATCGTTCTACAGATTTTTTGAATCATTTTGTCCTATAGCGTCACAAATATAAAGTGCTTCAAACTTAGTGATCTTCGTCGGTATAGCACTTGTTTCAAACTTTCTGAATTTTAAAGAAATTCATGTGTCATAACTAATTCTACATTTCAAAAACCAAGCTCTCCACAGAAAAATGAAAATCGTTCAAAGAAAAAATTTTTTTACAGAGTGTTCCTCAAGAGCCTCAGCATGAAATCAGTGGAATAAAACGTAAGTGAGACGTTATTTGGTAACATCTTGATTTTAAAATAAACGCGGACAAGCAAGATGTATTAAAAATTGCTTCATTGAACAATTTCGCTGCTGAGCGAAACGGTCTTTTTTCTTTCAGACCACAAGTTAGAAGTCAATCGCATACGGCGTTACCTGCTTCAAAGAGCCCATCTGCTTGATAAAGCGCGCAAGGCAATTTTGAGAACGAGGTTGCCGGTGAAATTCCTCCCTTCGTTCGGAATTCGTGTGTTGGCTTCTAACAACCGTAACGAAAAGCGGCCGAACGTGGAAGTCTGGCGGGTTGATGCACCGGACTCGAAGATGTGCGAACGAAAAACTGTCGGCAAGACTTACCTCGGGCGCAGCTTGAGTCCAGCAAGCGACTCCATCAGCGGTTGCGATAGTGAAGTCACTGTCGGTATTCCTGCAGTGTCACGAATCATCACAGACTGCAAGAGGGCAGCAGAGAGCAATGAAAAAGAAAATGCATCAACCCAAGCCGGCCAAGCTTTGCACCCACGCAGAGCTGGTGGCTTAGGCTCAAGCCGCCAGTCGGATCAAGCGTCATTCAACGCAAAAAATCTTGCTACAGAGGAGAAAAACCTCATATCAACAGGTCGTGGAACCAACAGCAGCATTCACAGCAAGCGTTCAGCATACAATTCCACTCAGGAAAAAGCTCAGACATGTTTTCAGAAAAACAACTTCTGCAGCAAACCAACTGCCGGTAGTCCAGTCCGTTTTGTGAGTAGGTCGACTGGAATAGAGAAACACTCTTCAGGAGACGCGAGTGGCGCAAAAGTTGACATGGAAGCGAAATGCTCGACATGTCATGTTTCCCAGAACATGAAACAATTCGAGATTTCACCTGAGAAGAAGTTGAAGACAAACCTTGAGGAATCGCAAGGAGGGGTATGACTTCCTTTAAATTTACGTGCAATTTTCGCTGAATGAAGAGCATTTTGTTTAGCCTGTTAAATTTGAGCTGATGCAGGGCTATTTCGACAATATGTGTTTTCGCGAGAAGGTTCACAACGCACGTACCCATGTGCATTAGAATCAACAAGGGTGTAATTATAGGTCTATAGTTTGTCCTTCAGCTCAGTTGAAAATCCTCAGCAAACTTACTGTCAAGCGCAGACGGTTAGCAAAAGCGCAGAGTACATTGATGCGTTTGATAAACATCTGTGTCCAAATAACTGTTTATTATCAGAGGAGAGATTCAAGAAATCACCAAGATCATTTTTTTCTATGTTTCTGTGCAGAAATATATGTCTCCCATACCAAGCGCAGGAAAACTACTCGAAAGCATCAATCGAACAAATAGAGAACCGCCAAGAAAAATTTCCACAGGTTCAGAATTCATGACTTATAACAACCTATGATTTGCAATTGGTCATTTCTGATCATCAACTTCTTTGACTTAAAATTGTTTCAGTTTAAAATGTTACCATTTCGAAGATCTTCGTTGGGATGTGGTGAACTGGTCATATGCGATGTTCACATATGTCTTTTCATATGGCGATTATTTTTAATTTTTCAGTACTTCATTTTGGTTTGCAGAGGTTAAAGCAGTCGTCAGTGAAGAAAGTGCTTCTACAAATAAGGCTATGCCCAAAACGTCGCGTATTCCTACGCACAGAAGCCGGATAATTTGGGAGAAATACAAAAAGAAGAAAGAAACTGAGAAATACCGCAGACGAACTTTGCCATCTTGCGCTTTTTACAGGATCAAAGGTAGGACTTAACATATCAACTCAATTGGTGCAAATTATTTGCAGTATGTCTCTTTTTGCACACTTTTTTGATTGCACAGGAAAAAGAAATAAAACGCCAAAACAAATTGTGAAAAGAATGGATGTGGAAAAGGTTTTGAAGAGGCCCAGCGTGGGAGAAACTCGGATTCCTGTGCCGCGTTGCATCAGTGAGCTTTTGGCTGCACGAAATCACAACAAAATATCATCAAAACAGACCAGCGCGAAAAGTATGTGGAGTACCTTACTTCTGAGGCAATTTCTAGAAAAACTCTACACCACTTCTGCAATTACTTTAAAATTTATCCAAATTGAACCAGGGTGCAGAGGTGATAACGCCTTGGTTTAAAAATTGCAAAAGCCTCATTTTAAGGTATAATCAATTCCGTCTCTCCAACTACTTCTGCTAGTGTCCTGCTCAGGGGTGCAGTCCTAAAAAAGAAGTGTGGGAACGGACCCAAAAAACTAGTCATTTTTAAGTAAAAGAAGTGTGGGAACGTGAAAAACGAAGTGTGGGAACGCACCCAAAAAACTAGTCATTTTTAAGTAAAAGAAGTGTGGGAACGTGAAAAAAGAAGTGTGGGAACGCAGCCAAAAACTAGACATTTTCAGTAATTACGCAATCATGCCAGGGTGCTACGCAAGAGATAGGTTGTCATTTATTCATTTATGCGACGTCTGGAGCTGCACACAGGAAATCTGAGGAAAAACACAGATCTTCAAGTCAGGTTACTATGAAAAAAGTTTGGGAACGCGTTCCCACGGCATTGAACTGATACGATATAACTAGAAATGTCATACCAAATATTTTTGAAGAACAACCCTACCTTTTTTATATCTCTAATCAGTCGTCCGCCTGTTTTGCATATCATGTTTTTACGTTGCAACCCTTGTCATGTGTCGATGTATGGTAACACTGTATTTGATTTAACAAAGTTTTAGGGCACCTGTCTAGACAGCTTTAGGTTTTTCGACGTCTTTGTTACGAATACGTTCTAGCAGTGTTTACTACTGAATTGCTGCAGCAGATAAATTGCTACTACCGGTCTGGCTGGTCTAGTCGTCACAAATTAGCCTTTCATGTGAAAGTTTTCTGAAATTTTGCAAGTTAAGTGCAACAAGGATCGCAAAAAGTCTATTATACCAAAGATTAAAAACTGGCGTAAAGGGCGCAGATATCCCAAAAGTTTAGGTGTCCACTTGAACATGTCTGATGTAGTAGTAGTAAGTTTATTGGCGATAAGAAAGGTATTGCATTTACATTTTCATAGTACGTGTGATCAGCTGTTGAAGGAAACAAGCTATGGGACTCAACTCAAACCGTAATGAGAAGTTCAAAAGTTTCCATGGAAATAAAGCTGTTGATGTTCCAATCACTCGTATTTATGTTCAAAACAATTTTCGCATCTTGAACCCATCCATCTACTAAGAACAAGCATTGCATACTGCTAAACAAACAAGTTTACGTTTTGTCTAGCCAAATTCCCACAGGGTGAATGTCAACACATTGCTCAGCTCACTGATGTATTGTATAAACAGCGATGAAACTGTTTGGAAATTAAGAAAGTCAAAAAACATGGTGAAATCAGTTAATTGAAAGTTTGAAAGCATTAATCACAATTAATTGCTGTCTGGACTACATGATTAGCGGTCACTAACTCTACGACAGACAAGTAACCTTTCAATCGCCTGTTGTTGTTATGAGTGCCCAGGCGCTAATAATCGCACAATATTCGCTTATCATTTCAAAAGTTTATGGAAGTTCTGTAGGTAAGATATGGACCTTGTCATATTGTATTCTACATCAGCGATAACTAAATACGAAAGGAAAAAATCAACTAATACTGTCACTTACATACATGTATTATTCTCTAAGACTGCAGCTGTTCACGTTTAGAAGTGTTTTATTTTGTTAGATAAATGTTGGGCATTATGGATTGCGGCCAGGATAAATAATCATAATTCGACATTACTGTTCGTACGAAAATACAAGAAAACATTTCTTATGGTACTTTTCGGAACCACCCTTCAATATTGACTGACAATCAGTGAATCGCAGAAGATCATTTTACCCTTTTTGTTCTGCAGTGGACTATAATAGCAGTAGTTTAAATCGTTTCAGAAATCATGCAACTGAATTAGTTGAAATATAGTTTGAAAGTTAATCGAATCTATTTGATTACGGGAATCACGCAAAAAAATTTGAAGCTCACTTGGTGAATAGATTAAAATCTCCTAATTTCATGAGCGCAAAACAGCTTAGAGAAGATTGGGCGCTTGCTCCTACCCTTTTGAAACACAACATCAGTCCGAATAACTCTTAACAAACATATCGTTGTTGTCAGAAATAAGAACTTATGCTAATAATTTTTTCAGACTGAAAGCAAGTTTGCAATGAAAGTTGTGCAAATATTGCACTAATGGGAATAACACCATCATGATTTTGCAATGCTTCACTTTTTGCGAAATCTACCTTGATATGTTACGGCCGCCCACGGCTGCACTGGAGGCTTATTCCATGTGTAAAAAAGAGAGGTTTGTTTCCAGCGGTATGTGCCAATTCAGCCTTCACTTCAGTTCCCTTTCTATAGCTCAGCCATAGCATCGAACGAGCTAGCTATCCAGTTTTCTGCCACCAGTTGCGATGTTTGACACAATGATTGAAAGCAGCACATTGGACAAACGCTGTTTATACAGTTATTCTTCTTCCACGACGCCTTGGGCAAAGTAAATATTGCAATAACAAAGTCATTGATGCAAAATTGCAGTTGATATACCGAAAAAAGACCGCATAACACTCAAAGCACGTCCATTCGTTATCCTTAGCAAACTAAGCTGTTTTTTAAACGACCCGAAGTTAGTTCTATTTTAAAACTGTCGATATCCGTCCCTCAACTTCATCAGTCCTGTTTTCATCTTTGTTTTATACACAAGACAAAAAGCACGTCACGTAATTTTCTTCAGCAGATGTACAATTTTGTTTGGAATCGTCGAATTGTCGTCGGGCCGCGAGGCGCAGGAGATTGATGCAATGGGTCAAGCGCAAATTAAGCGCTAAACTTTCTTCAAACTTTGATACGCTGGAGTACATGCTGTCCATGACGACATTTTCTTCTGCACCATCCCAGTCTCTCCTGAAGCCTGCAATGAGAGTCTCGAATGAGATGGACTATCTTAACATAAAGCAAGAACACTCCAATGGGCCTCTGCAGAAGGTACGTCTTCAGCTGAATTATACTAAAATCGCCGTTAAAAGAATAAACATCCCAGACTCGTTGTTTGCCAGGGACCTCAAATAAAGGAGAAGCTGGAAAATATGAAATCTCTGAAAAATTCTACTCCGGTTCAGGTTAGATCCATTAGCATTTTTTTCTTTGTAAACGATTGAGTTGGTAACAAAAGCTGAACGTATCGTAACGGTATGTTTTCAGGTCCAAAATACAACAAGCTCTGCGAAAGGCAGCTGTGCCAAATATTCACCAAACCTTCGCTATAGGCCTAGAATAGTTCGCAAAAAAGGTAAGTTTTCAGTTTTGATTTTCGCCTGCTGTCAAGAACTTTTTTCTTTACAACTTTTTTCTCAGGTCCTTCTGCTACCTATAGACCCAAAACTAAGCCGATAGAGCAGATGAGTTACAAGGTCAGCGAAAATTCTAAGAAACCCGCAACAAAAAATTCTACATTGTTGAAAATAGATTCGACAGGTAAAAAACTAGACTGAATGTCTAGAACTCGAATTTCTTCGTAAAATAACCACACCTAGGTTGCGCTCAATATTCAGGCAGCGTTTTCTTCTCTCTCAGGCCCTTCTAACTGCAGTCTCAAGCCTAAACCATTTCAACGTGTTGGTGACATGGACCGCGAAACTTATAGGAAGCCTACAACTAAAGAATGCACATTCTTCAAAACTGAATCGACAGGTAAAAAATATTTGGATGAAATGCCTAAAACTTGAACGTTTTTACAATCGGACTCTTTGTTTGAAATAGAATTTTCATTTTGCTTTTAAACTATCGTAAACACATGTTTTACAATTTCGTGATAAGTGGAAAAATCTACAGATTACCTTTTCATAGATGATATAGTGTTTACATATTCATGTTGTTTCAACCAACTCGTAAGTGTAAAACTGTTTTAATATTTTTACAAATTTTCTGAAGATGAAATTGCTATTTTATTAAAGTGATACCAAGCAAAATTTATCTTTTCAAATTAAAACTGAAAAAAGAATGTAGCAAACACTCGCACCAGCTCAGTTACTGAGTGACAAGTGTATAGCGCTGCAATCAACCAAAAGTATGGTTTGCCATCAGAAATATACTTATATTACGGAGAGAACGTTTTTTATCATTTTTTGGGAAAAATTCCGATTGCATAAAAAGTATGAGAATTTCGAACAAACTGCAGTGTTTAACATCTGCTGTAAGTGTTCTTGAACAATATCTGGAATACTGGGTGGACGTCTATTAAACTACAAAGTATTACGGACTTTTGTTACACTGGCTGTGATGGAATAAAGTCGAATAACCGTAAAAACCCATGTTATAAACGCAGTTCAGACGTGCACGTAGCGGTGGAGCCTTTTGATGAATGTTGTTGTGTCCGAACAACACTGCAATGCGCCGTATCTGTTACAGAACCCCTCACATACTACGAGCTCCTTCGCAGCAGCGCCAGTTCCAGCCAGATTGTCGACGGCGCAATGACAGTTATTTCAAGCACATGTCCCCGAAGCAACCCCGTGGAAATACACGAGATAACTTCAAATAAGTACTCCGCAAAAGCACGACCGCCGCAAACTGAGCAACCACGCTTCTTAGAAACGGATTTCTCAAGTACCAAAACGTCCTGCAGTATCGAAATGCTCCAACGAAAGCCATGGAAGGGTTTTATCAGCCTTAGTGACGACACCTCAGAAAAAACACCGGCAAGGGAGTCGTTTTTTCAAGCAAGTTCTCATGATGTATTTTTGGTTGGTCTGGAGCAGCTCTCGAGCTCGACATTATTCAGTCATACAGTGACTTTAAAAGAACGGTCAGCTGCGACAAGTCGCGAAACAATCAAAGCTACATCTAAAAGTGAAGAAAATTCAACAAGACAAAAAATGTGTGCAGAAGCCATACACTGTTCAATTCAACAAAATCGAAAGAGCTCGCCAATAGCGCAAGAAATAAACCCTTTGGAGGAAACAAACAAGTTCAAGACAAGTACCAAGTCAGTTACGCCAAGTACAATGGATCAGCGTAATGAGATAGCAGCGTCTTGTGGATTGCATGGGTCAACAAATAACATTTTGGTTCCACCAAAGAGGAATTCGGATCCTGGTGAAAACGCAAGTTGCGCTTATGTATCGGACTGCATTTCTGGTGGACACTCAAGCAGTGTTGGAGACTTTGCTCAACAATACGGCTCCGGTAATTTAGAGAAAGCTGCAGAGCGTTTGGTAAACGAGATGCTTGGGTTGCAAGAAGTTTCAAACTTAGCAGCCGACATGTACGAAGTGTCAACCAAACATTCAGATTGCAGCATGATCACCACTACAGGAGCCAAAAACGGCGAAGCTGCTGCGGTAGTCAAAAAGAGTGAAGTTAGGAAAAACACTGATTTTCAGGAAAGCAAGTTTTCTGACAGCGGTGGACAAGAGTTTCAAGAACAGTATAACTCAAAAGTTAAAGATGAAGTTCCATCTTCCTCGAAAAGAATCAGTGAATCACACGAAGCTAGCAGCCTATCCTTCCAGTGTTCACCTGATGATATGGCATTTACGAACTTGCTACGTAGTCGCACCAAGCCGATTTCGACCAGTGTCCACTATGAATGCTGCTCTTCACAGTTTTCAGAAAAAAGCGATGAGGTGCATGTGAAAAATCATCCAAAAACAAGTAGGCAGCATGTTTCATCAACGAGCAATGTACTTGGTAGCAACACCTCAACAAACATAAACTTTTATCACAAACACGAAATCTTACAAAAACTTGCAGAACAACGAAAAAGATTTAACAGCGAAAGAGCTGCTCACGTTCCTCTCCCAAGTGACCTGTCCGTAATTAATCACGGCGGCAAACAAAGTTGTACCGAGATTAAAAACCTGAACAAAACGCCAATGAAAGCTGAAGTTTGCAATATACATAAATCAAATCAAACCAAATGCCTGCCTGCAAACCACTATCCGGGCGAGCACAGTCTGGGCGCAAATGAAAACACTGATGCTCTTCTTGTTGATAAAGCTGCAAAGGTCATGTGCACAAAGCAAACGGAATCTATGCAAGAGCTAGATGGAATAGAACGAAAGGTAAAAGCTCCCACTAAAATAAGGAATTTGGAAAATAATGGTGGCCGTCGAGGTGCATTGGTCACTTCTACAAATAAGATCACGGTGACAGAAAACGAAGTTAGAGTCGCAGATGTCAGTTATCAGCAAAGACTCCCTAAAACGTTGAATGCAACAAGCCAGCAGCATACGGATCAGCCTGTCGAAAATTGTCGCAAGATTAAAAGGGAAGACTCTGTTGCAGATTGTGAACTTTTGAAACAACAGCCATCCATCCATGAAGTTGATGGACCGAAATCGGTTGTCACTGAAAAATCCAACACCAACTTAAACAACAGGAAGGATGTTAAAGAAGGACATACAGAACGCTGTGAAGAGCAGGAGGTAGGGCATCGCTATGAAGTAGGAGTAGATATGTTACCAAGGTTTTCAGACAGTAAGTGTGAAAAGCCTGGTATAACTGACTTCCACAATCAGAGGCACTTGCCAAGACAAGAAAAAACTGCTTTTAACTCAACTTTTCTCGGAAAATTAACGCAACTTAGCTTTCAAGCTAATGGTGATGATAAGAAACGCGATGAGAATCTCGAAGAAAGCAAGTCAACTAACCAGATCAGAGAAATGCCGGTTTACGCAACACAAATGCCAAAAATATCAAATACAATCTTCAAAAGTATTCAGAGTACAGAAGTATTTGAAACAGCAAGTTCAGCTGACGAGATCTTGGAAAATCAAGAACAACCTCCTAAAGTAGGTCAGTTATCCTGCCATGCTAAAGGCATGCAAATGTATGAGGCAGCTGAAAGACATATTGCCAGAAAATTCAATGAAAAACGTAGGGAACACCATCGAAAAGATGAATATTTTGAAGTAAAAGGCACGCAGTTGAATGATCCAAACCAAAAAACTAGCTTGTTCTCTGAGATGACGATAGCAGGTCCTTCAGGTCACGAGAGATCTCAGAAAAGCTTCCAAGTTCGAGGAACCCAATGGGAGGATCCCTTGGAAGCACAAGACCAAAACACGGCACCAAATAAAAAACAGTCGAACATTCATTTTGACAACTCCAATCGTCAGTGGGTGAGAGATCTTGAGCACTCTGATGATAGCAACCACAAATCACTGTTGATCTTTGAAAATGTGTGTATGGACGATAGTCCTAAACTTACTGCAAACACAAACAAAAACACCTTTTTCTCAAAGCAAGCCTCTGTCGATCCAGATAATCAAAGTGAGAACACCAGATCGTGCTTGCCAGTTAGCAATAACAGACCAAGAATAAAGCCTCTCCCACCCTACGTTGAAGAGTTTCTACGCAAATATCGTATGGAGAAGAACGAGTTGGAAAGCCGTCCTTTGAGTGCAAAATCAAGAAAGGAGCAAATAGTAACATGCAATAAGAACGACCAAGAGTGGCCAACTAACTTTCAGAACGTTTGTGATAATTGCCAACAACTTTTTACTTCGAACCAGAAAAGTAGATTTACAGCACCGGTTCACTCGACAAAGCCCACGGTTCACTGTATCTACCGTGATCAGTGTCACTTTGGCGAAGAACATGACTCGTGGGCAAAAGGTTTAGGCAAGACAACAATATCCCATAACTCCTACGTACCTGAACAAGTTTGCCCTTGCCAATATTCGAGTTTTGAAATAAGCCATACCTCTAGCGACGAACTTGAAACTTTGCGGTTTGGGCAACATCCTCTGCGTGACCCGAGCGATTATGACGACGACGGGTCGGGTCCTGCAGATCGTGAGCGAGCACCTGTGATTTGCCACTGCCAGATGTCTCAAAGCAAAAATTGTCGTGAGGGTCGTGGAATTCTGAAACGTAGCGAGGCGCTGTGTCAGGTGCAGGGAACCGTTGCCTCTTCTGAGTCGTCCTTGTCACTATCGAGACCGTCTTCTGAGGCCGATACGCAAGTCGAAAGTTTGATTGCCCGAGCTCGATCTGTCGGTCGGACAACCGAAGATCTGTTGGATGTGATGGTGAAAGAACTTAGACAAGAGCAAAGGCGAAGGGAACTGATTGAGGCGAGACGAGGAGAAGGCGACCGACTGAGAAAAGCCACAGTGGCAATGTCGCATGCTGCTGAGAGGATACTGACGTCGATTGCGGCTGCGGCAAGAGCGCGTTCGAGCGAATCATTGTCATTTTCCCTCAGCGCATCATCCGATGATGTGAACTGTCGTAATCGACAGAAAAGTCCACGCCTTGGCATCGGTAAAACAAGAAAAGTCAAACGACGCAAAAAGAAGACCCGGGGTAGGTGCACTGCCGCAAATCAAAACCACCGATTTCCGCCTGAAGGTTCAGTGTCTGATAAAAAACGTGGAACACACTTAAAAATTGGCAAAATGCTGCATTCCAAAGGAACGCCAAAGGATGACACTTTTCCTGCCATCCATGTTCACTTCCCGTGCGAGATTCAAGTGCCAAGTTTTTTGAAAAGTGAACCAGCGTCTGTGAAGGCAAAGAGCCTTCTTACTAAAACAAACGAAAAGCGTACAGAACCAATAAGCCTCTGCAGTCAACGTGCTCTGCATCCCAGTATCGGGATAAGTCGATGGCTTCCCGATCAAACTGCGATGCAATCTAGCGAAGTGGACTCCGCTATGCTTCAGTCAAGAACAATACCGACGACGCCTCTGATAGAAGTAAGGAGCAAAGCGCTATCCAGCAAACTGCCGAACGTCGCTCGGTCGCGGGAAGAAGCCGACGATCTCGCGGCTGAAGCTAAAAAATCGCCGTTTTATAACCAGAAAGAAGGGGCGGAATTTCTTAGCAGACTAAATAGATGGCGGAGTCACTGTCGGATAAGGTTCGGATGCCTCACATCGAAAACGCAAGCACTCCATGTTAAACCTTCAATTTTTGGAAGCGTTTCTTCGAGCTGTTTTCGCGAATCTACCAGCAATACCTCGCTTGGTCAGCCGGTCCGCAACGCCACAAGCTCTATTTTGTCGGCGCGAAGCCCTCCGCTTCTACCAACCGGTCGAACCAAAACAACTTTTAACAAAGCTTGCGTGACACCATAGAATGTTTTTATGCATTTTCTGTGGGTGTTTGTCTTACGTTTGCGACAACCTTGTAAATTCAATTTCTCGCTAAGCAGCCAACTTCTCAATCGTCTTTACTCTTCAAGCACTTAGTAACAGATGCTGCACAATAAAATAAGAACACAATGCATACTAACCTAGGACAGCGGTCGGCAAACTTTTTGGACTACCGGGCCACTTCAGGGGGTCAAGAAGGCAACTAAGCCAGAAAGACAAAGTTTCCGAAGACAGGATATTTTAGTTTGTTGCATGAGTCAGACACGAAGATCATTGAAAAGATGCACGGCATAGGCGCATGCTGCGTAACGCAGGTTAGCGCACGGGATAGCGTTAAATTCACAAACGCTATTGCTCAGTTACTCTTGACGCTTGGCTGAACATGCTGTAGACCAGGGTTTCTCAAGAGGGGACCTCGGTATCCCTTGGGGGCCATGGAGCGGTTCTCCTGGGGTCACGAGCAGAGGCATTTACTAAATAGCTCTGCTGTGATATTGCAAAACCCTACCTATATACAGTAGCGTAGGCAGCACAAAAATTTGGGTGGGGTCAAAATGTTTGATTTTAGGCGAAAAACATTATTTTGTTTGGGATACCGCCTCTCAAAGCACAGAATGACTATATATTCCAAAAATTTGGGGGGGCATGGCCCCTTTGGCCTCTCCCGGCCTACGCCTATGCATATATAGCCCTGCCGTGATATTGCAAATTTGATGAGCAGAGAGCTACAAGTGTTGGGAGTCTTTGGAAAGGAGCCACAAATCATTAAAGGTCGAGAATCACTGCTGTAGACAATTATTTAACTTCACCTGCAACTCACGTACAAGTCAGACCCATGCCAAAGGCTGGGTGGGTTACACCAAAGCGCCGTAACTTACATTCAGAACAGAACACTCCGAAACCTGTATAGCCTGCTTAGTCGCAAAATAAAATGCTGTTGTAGTGGGTAAAGAAATGAGATGAGTACAACAATCAAGCAGCATCAAAGCTCTCAGTCGTACATCAGTTGGCTTTGTTCAAAAGCAAAGTAGTTCAATGAGAAATCTGATGTTGCGTCGTCTTGGAGACAGATGAAATATTAGGTTCCAGTCATGATAAGTTCATCAACAGAATGTCATTGGAAACACTGCCCAAGGTACTACAGCGACTATGTGGGTAAAAATGCGCCCAGACTCTAATCTGCCTCTCTCAAATAGGGTTGGAATACCTCGTATAACTTTACTTCATCAACGTAGTGGCCAGGCGAACTCTCATAAACGGCCAAACCTTCATGCTTAAGGCCAAAAGTGCTTTTTATTTATTATTTTATATTATGGATTTGCCGCAGTTTCATGGTCCATATCACAAGAGTAATCGAATAACACAAGAGCACGAAAAAGGTTATTCATAGCGCATTACAGTCACAGTGCAGGTGTTAGCATACATTCACCACTGAGAGGAGCAAAACACTTTAACAGCGCTCCAACTATAACGTCATTCATTTCTTTTCATACAGGGATCCGGCAGTGGGAGAGAAATGAAGACATTCTAACATCAGAATTTGAGGTAAACGGCTAACAGAAAAACAATAAAAAACAAATCGGTTGGGGGTGTTCAGCGGCGCACAGAGGCATGTGAATTGTTTTGATCAAGGTTTCAAATGTATTGCAAAACATTTAGCATGAAACCGACAGTCAATTATTTTCACTGAATTTAATGCAGGGTTTGACGGTTGGTATTTTACTGGTTATATCTCTTCACTTTTTACATGTTTGGCTTGCACACATGGTCTACGTCTACATGCTTGAGGTGATAGAGGAATCCAAGGAAATAAAGAAATATTGAGGCGCCACGAAGCACACGGAAGGTTTTGGTTGCTACGCAAAGGCAATGCTTACACCGAAACAAAGCACCAACTACTGAGAAATCTTGATGTTGTGTCTTCAGTTTCTTCATTTTGTGATTCCTCTATCACCTCCAACATGCAGACGATATGTGCAAACCGATGACATTCACGCGACATTTTATACATCAATAGTTTTGTTTACACAATTTTAACAAGTGAACATTGCCTGGCAGACCAGATTTAGATTTCTAAATCCAATTCAAGCTAACTTACTAGAGCACTCCGCGAGTTCACAGTCGTTAAAACCAAACAGCTTTCAAACAATCTTTCCTTGGAAATTTTGTATGTTTAAATTCCGGAATGGGTTATCACATGCAAATTACGCCAAAATTCGGGCAAATTTTCAAAAATACTCACAAAAAGATTTGCGCCCAAACCACTTCTGATAACGGTCAAATTTTTACAAATTGGCCGCAAATAGACCAAATTCCCAAACCTGCTCTCAACTCCCAAACTACTAATTCTACCGCTTTCTTGCGAACAGGCGATAATGAAGCAGGCAAACTCACGTTGGAACCGTTTTCTGCACGCAAGCAGAAAACGTATGTAAAGTGTAACATCAAAATATCAACTAGACTGCAGCATGTGCAACCGTGAGCAAATAAGTCCACCGTAATAAAACTTTGCACAAGCGATCTACACATGGAAAGGCTTACCCACGCATTCAATCCGTGTTTGCCAGAATGCTTAGAATAGTGGTTCTTAACCTTTTTTCTACCACGCTTCCCAGTTACTGTCCTTTGTTTCAAGCCTCCCTTGACTATCAATAAGCTGTAGAAGCAAATGTATTTATTGGTAAATTTATTGATCAAACTTTCCATGTTGTAGGGCGCGTAAGGGCTTGCGCCCCCCATGGAGATTTATTGACGCCCCTCCGTCAGCAGGCAACCCACTGATAGAGATTTGTAATAAATTGCTGTTTGCTATTGTGTAATAATTTCAATGACACGCTCACTTATCTTACCTTTTTTAGTTGTTGTGAATCGTTTTTTATACATCATTTTATTGGAAGTGGCCAGCGATTTATCACGTTTTGTAAATTAGCCCGTAGGTCAAAAGTAGTTGGACCACGCTGAGCTAAATGTTTCTTTCACGAACCTCTTTACAACGAAGTGTCGTACGCATGACCGATTTTTCCGAAATGGAGAAGTTGGTCATGCATAACGTACAATGTTCATACCAATATTGCACAAGGAATTTCTTCAGAGTTTATAACGATAACCAAACACACATTGGGATGAGAGAGTGATGAAAGAAACTTAACAAATTATGAATATAACTTGTTTTCAGCCTACACAGAGAAGAAATGTGGAAAACAAAAATAAGCTATATAAACAGCTGTAAAAAGCTCGCCAAAACATCACACATCAGAAATATTTATCAAAACATCAGATATGATGTTGAAGCTTCAGAAGTGGCAACACTGGTTATAACCCATCCCACGCCGAACACATCCAGCGCGGGTAGCAGTGGCTGCTCTCGTATTGCCAGGTTTAATTGATATTTATAACAAATGTCGCACAAAGGGAGCCATGTTAAAGCACCTGACGAAGTCACCACGAACAGAAAGCACGTTCAGGACCTCACCTATATAACAGCTAGGTGAACAAATAGGGTGAACCTATATTTGCGGATTTTAAGGCTTCTGAAGCCTCCCAGACATCGACGGGTTCAACTTGCAGTCGTACTCAGGCTAAAGAAACACTTGTGGTTTCGTGCTTACGTAACTAACTCCCATAATGAATGCATTACTCTTTCATTAGTGAGCTGACAGTTTGCCATGAAGTTGGTAAAGACATTGAGTGAACACGTGATCGTCAATGATCTTGCCCACTGTTGTTGTTGACTCACATGGTTAATCATGCTTCTCAAACCGCTAGCGAAGCATCATTTTGACACAATCAGGGTTAGCAAAGTTTTCCTCCTATTGTATGTGGTCCTTGGTTTCCAATGAGCAAGGCAGTACCACTGTTGAGATTTTTGCGAGACTTGTAATGCTTTCAAAACCAACGTTTGAATTTAGCTGTTGATTTACAAATGTTCGGGGTTGATGCTGGATTGACCTCTGAAATGAAATTTCAATGCTTTTATGCTTCCATGTTCCGCCCGCGTGTGCCGACCATTTTATAACATCAAGTACGTCCAATCGAGCTTAAGAATACCAATATCACTATATCAAATGTGAACAGTGAATTGTTTAATCCAGTGTCCAAATAAGCGTTCCAATGTAAGCAAACATTTCTCTTAACACTGTTAAATCTCCGGCCGCAGCTAAGTTATGTTATTATCAAGACCCCTCTGCTTTACTTTTCCATGTCGTTGTCATCATGTTTCGATTTCGAAAACTTTTCTTGTTCGTTGTGCACACGAATTGTTTTACGCGTGAGCAACACTTACTGTAAGCGAGGAATGTATCTAAGTTTTACAGTAACTCGGCTCTGTTCACTGCAATACTCGGTCGACTGATTTTGAACGCGTAAACTTACGGCTGTAAAACTTGCCCAAGGCCTGTAGTCACGGGGGCATTCGGGACCAGTGGACCCCAAATTTTTTTGTGCCCAGAAAATTTTGTTTCAAGTATAAGAACAAAAATACTTCACCCGAAAAAGCATTTCGCCCTCAAACCAACCTGGCTTCGGGCCTCCTTTAGCCTGTGGCAAACACGCCTGACCTGAGCAGTACACGACCAAGCGAGTACGCACACAGAAATTCAACGTAGCTTGTGTATTGCGCGGCGTGATGACCGTGACTGCATCACCAACTGCACACCCTGTTCGCATTCAGTTGATACATGACCGACCTATCTACATCAGCAATATCCTTTTTCACCATTGCCACCAACATCGGACAACGCAAGATCAGGGAAGTCTGGGAAGACATAATGGTTGCTCAACACATATGAACAGAAATGAAATAGTCGATTGTGCTTTGGCAAATGCGATTGAAAACGGAAACGTAAATTCGACAAACGCTAAAAACGTGATGTATGAAAACGCAATCCTCTTTAGAGGGTAAAAGATATGTTTTGCAATGTTAAACGATGCGTCGCTGTATCGTTTCCTTCTACCTGTGTCGTTTGAAGTTGCTTGATGGTTTTTCAACATTGACGAAGAGGTAAAACCGTAGCTCTTCGGTTAACTTTGCCAAGGTTTGCTTTCCGATGCACATGCGCTGCAGCTTGGGCGATCAGCTGCCAAGCTACAAACCTCCCTCGATCGGGCGGCGCAAGCGCCAACAAGAGACATATCGCGGAGCAAGAGCACGTTCGCTCAATCGTTAAAAAATACGAAATCTGTCGCCGAGAGCGCCACGCAGTCACCGCGGGCTGCAATTCGCTTCAACCAGTTCGCTGCGACATGAGATGAACTTTTACAAAGAAAGTTCTCGGTGCTCGGAAAGCGAAAAACTTTTTATTTTCGTCTTTGCAACACGATCCTTTGCGTCCCTAATTTCTCCTGGTCCAGGAACAATATCGCGAAAAAACGCTTCGCAAGCAACGACAACGCACTCAAATACCGAACAATGTACCACGTCAACGGCTACGCTGTCCCACGGAAGTTGACGCTTGGGTCGAAACGCACCCTGCACCCCCTGAGTGGGGTGGAGGGGGCAGTTACAAAGTATAAATACGTTTGGTGCGATTTTGATACATACTCGACCCCTGTCGAAAAACAAGGGAGGAAAAACACGGCCAGCGTCTTGTCGACGGAGAAGGACAAGAATGCGTTATTCTCCCGTGGTAGGAAAAACACGGAGGCAGAGAAATGCTGGCCCCTAGCCAGGCACTGGTAAAGAAAATTGCCGCACGTGTCAGTGGGGATACGGCACAAAGAAAACAATGTTGCTTATTTTCAAAAAGGGTTGTCAACTGACAATTAAGCACCGGGAGGAGGAAGCCAGCTGCTTTTTCAAATCAGGATGCAGGTTTTCGCTGAGACATTTCGATCATTTCTCCTAAAATAGCATTAAAACGCGCCGTAATAGTGTTCAATAGTCTATATTTTAGGATACAGCAACCGAATTGACGTAATGGTTTTCAGCCATCAAAAAAATTGAGCATACGACCGAAAACAAACTAGGAGATTCGGCCAAAACGTTTTCCCCCAATAAAAGGGGACCGACGTTTTGTCCGTGTCCGATATCACTTCAAACTGTTCAATAGATTTAAAATGGAAAGGTTCCCAACAGAATACAGTGACACTTGAAAAACACATTTCGTCCTGGCGATGTTCGCGAGGTGTTGGAATTTAAAACCTCTATTTTTTGTTACGCCTGCGGAAGGTTCGAGAAACAGACAAACGTATAATGTTGCATTATTTGAAGTCAAAATGACTCGTGCTTATCCAAAGGATAGTGTTCCTGGTACGCTTTGACATGAGCGGACATTTCCTGCTGTTGTTTCTTTAAGTGCAGTGGGAGTTGGTCGTAAACGTCAGTGAACAACAAGTCCGGCGACGGTTTTTTGCGACTCTCGGCTAGTTTGAAAGCTTCCATGATCTGAAAAATCAAGTGAAACACTTTAACACAGCGATGGTCCACGAACACAGGGTTGGTTTTTGTCGCGCACGCAATTACGACGTTAAAGCAACAAAAAAAACACGGGAAGTGGATCTTTCTATTTGAAACCGGAGCTAGTTGGATGAAACTTTATATTAATCTACGTCTGATCGCATCGATAGATGCAGTGAGCAAATATTGTAAGGGAACAACAGCGATTACTTTGAACGCGCAGTCATGTGGATCTTGACCACAAGATTACGTAAAGCAGGTGAAAAACATTCAATGAGCCGAAAGCGCGAGTCAAAATATGAAGGTGTCTAGCTCGCGATTTTCTCTCACTTCTTGGTTAGACACCGTCAGTCTCAAGAGTTGCTAAAAGTATTTCTTTTCGGGCGTTTTCCAAACGCCACCCCCAGATGCTTTTCCAATATTACCCCCTGAGCCGGTCACGCCCGGATGCAAAGGACGCGACTCAAACTCAACGAGGTCAACTCGGAACGGCAAAAGTTAACGTTCCTTTCCGGCAACCGGATCTGGACAACGCACCAGCTTCCTGCATTCTTTTCCCAGCGCCGTATCTTCTTCCTGAGTCCAGCATTTCCTTTCGTCGAGCAAGTAGCGCCTGAAGCGGCTGATCGGGTCGTCCGTTCTCGCCCAGTAGTTTATTTCGTCGGTCGAGCGATACGCGGAGCTGTCGTCGCTGGTGCTGTGGTGTCCGATCCTGAAAGTTGAAACGCGATCGGAAAATTTCATCGGGTCAGGTGCTTTTGAAGCAGGAACGCGGCAGAAATCCGGCGTCAACCGCAATATGAGTTGCCGAGGACTTACGCGCAAGAAAAAAAGATTTTATTACACTCGCTTTATGCTCCCTTTGGAGTACCACGAGTGGTCTGCGGGCGCCCGTCTCCCCTTACTCTGCGCCACGCCGCCACCTCTGCAGTGAATGCTGCACTGGTGGCGGGACAATGGCAGTACCGCACACGAAGCTTTCCCTTGCACCTATCCATTCATACAGAGCACGAGGCTGGGCAGGTCGCAAGTACCGTTTTTCCAAGCCTTCGGTGTGACCCGACCGGGATTCGAACCCATCCCACCAGCATCGCGAGCTTCAGCCCCTCGGACGCGTAAGCGGGATAAAAAGAAAACAAGATAAACAGGCCAAACCAACAGTGCGTGACTCAGCTCATCCGAGCCTGGACTGCTGCCGTTGTACGCGAAGCGGCGTCGTGCGCGGGATTGCAATGCGGTCCCTAATCCGATCGCGAACGTCATTGGATCGTGGTACTCGCTATGGACTGCTGTTCGTGACACACGATGTGTTGCAACTTGCACGCAGAAAGCAAAAATAAATGCCTGCGCATCGGCGACAGCAATGAAACGCGCTTTGATGACCAGATTCACAACGTTTTGTTTGCTTTGAGCGGAATCTGTTTGGATGAGGGTCGTTGTTGAGACGACCCAGGGACATCCCCGAGTCACCCAGAAACTTCGCACTTCAGGTTGTGGTCAGTGGCTTGCTTATCGCTAGTACAGGGACAAAACAGTCAGCTTTAAACTTGATTCGCATGCCAGCATTAGTTATTCGTTCACATCTAAACCTAAATATAACCTTCAGGGGGGAAATGGAAAAACTTCACGACTGCATTCAACCTCAAACGCTCCACCTGTAAGTCATGGCTTCTATAAGCACGGGACGGTTTTCCTTGACGGCGATCTGGCGAGCCTTCCGCGTCGCGTTAAAGACAGCGAGAGTGTCGTTGCCGTCGACTCGAATGGTGAGCATTCCGTATCCGGCCCCTCGTGCCGCGATGCCGTCCCCCCGGTACTGGTCGCCGACGGGCGTTGATATTGCGTAACCGTTGTTTCGGCTGAAATGAAAAAAAAAATTGTCGGCAACGTTGCATCGATTCACTGAATGGGATTCAACATTAAATTCCAACAAAAAAGAGCAAAGCAAACCACAGTTTGTTCAGTGGAACTATCGAGCTGAGGCAAGAAAAACAAGAAAATTCGAAACGAACTTCAGAAGGCGGTAAGCCACGCAGGGCGGTCAATTTCGACTTTGCATATTTGTGAATTGTAGCTACTCTTGACACAAAAAAACTTTAAAGAAACCACGAGCAGTGAGCGCGAACGGGTTCGAAAGAACAACTTAAACAAGCAACTTTATGCGAAAAACGGAAAAACGTCGCGCAACAAGAAAAACAAGTTTTCACGATCGGAGCCACGAGGTTCGAGCGACAAACACATACCAGAAGAAAAGGCACGGCGCGTCGAGAGTGGCCGCGAAATTGAACGCGGCATGGGCGTCGCCTTCGGAGGCCGCTCCTTCGCCGAAGTAGCATATTACGCACAGGCCCGGATGCGTTCGTTTCAGGGCGTAAGCGGCGCCGGATGCCTGGTGGAAGATAACGAAGGTAAGTCTATGACAACGGTCAAGCATGTCACTGATTGATGGCCACGCATTCTTGAAAGACCACTGCAGGAGAAGGCTACTGATGTCCCTCGATATTATTTCCGGACATCGAAATCAATTACAGTATTTCCAGTCGGGCATTAATTTTGACACTGCTCGAAGCTGGTGCATGTTTTGTGTCTGACGTGTTGTTGCGTAATGTACTGTAGTTCTCATACGAAAACGTTTTTACCAGAACGGCACAAATTATCAAACGCAGGGAGACGATTTTAGAAGCGTTCTCCATTTTACCTGCGGCATTTGAGTAGCTAGCGGAGAGCTGATCGTGACAAAATTCAGCTTTTTCGACCCGTAGTGAACAGGCATTTGCTTTCCGTGTGCAGGATCGTTGACGTTGGCGTAGCACTGGTCCATGAACTCATCTAAGCTGAATCCGCGATACATCAGCACACCTTCACACCACAAGCAAAGATCCGTCACCAGCGGAACCCGCAACAGAACGGTATCGGCGGAGCCTCGATGACACATACGAACTTTGCGATTGTTCAGAAAGCACACAGTGTTCAGTTACTGCCGTATATTTCGTAAACGCAGCAGCAGATAAAGCATCTAGATCAGACAAAACGCAAGAAAGGCTTGTTTGTTGCTTAGTTCACACGGCTGGTGTCATGGAACAACCAAAATCCAACACTCTTTCGACGCAGTGACCCTCTTGGCACGAGAAAAGCAACACCTTGTCAGGCTGAAGAATATTCACAGTTAACATTTTCTGCAATCTTTGAATCTGCAATCTATTTGCACCATGTCATATCAAACCTGCGACGTGCATCGCAAAACATACGTCACGGTCTTGAAATTATTTGCATGCCTTTAATTGCAACCGGTGCCAATTAAATATCTACCAAAGCAAGAAAAGGTACAGTAGCAACAAATGACGTACACATAGCCGTGTAAACAAGATCGCCAACAAAGCAAAAAGAAACAGGCCAAAAGACGCATCCAATTCAACCGCAATAAATATAAAACTTCTATAGTAAATTTTTAATTTGTAACAGAGCAATGCGTTTGTGTAGTTGCAGACCAAACAATACAACTATAGGCACTCTGAGAAAAAATTATAAGTTTGACAGAAGGTAATTTGTAAAATTCAAACGTTTATTCTTTTAACACTAATTTCCACGCAGCCATGCACTAAATCCAGTCATACAGGTAATCTCACAAATTTTTAAAGGTTCAAAACCTGCTTCTCTGTACTGGCCAAAGACAAGGTCTTTGTCGTCAAGTGCTGCAATGCTTCCGATGTGCGTGCCTTCTTCGCCATAGTTCGTCATATAAAAAGAAACGCGACCTTGTCGCTGAGCGTCGTACATAACTTTATCCATTGTGTTCAGCATCCTCATGCAGCGATACATATAAAGCAAAGTCTCTTTGCTTAACTGCAAAACCAGTACAAGCTTTTCTAAAACCAGCCACTAAAAGCTACGAATTTATTTATCCTTGTGAAACATATGTCGATAGCCCCTAGTCACGCGAACCACCTTAACAAATTCAGGGTTCCTCTGCAATTTTGAATATAAATTTCCAGACCTTTTCCAGACTAACTTATCCTAATGACATATCCAGCCAGGTCGAACAGGCACTATACTAGTTATCACAACGAAAGTAAAATTATCACTCTTATCAAAAATATCAGAATAAAACATTATCAGAATGCACGTTAAAAGATCAAGTTTGGAAAACTATTTCCTTTTTCCATACTAACAGAACAAAATATACCAAAAAAATTAAAACTGACCCAATGGTCAAAGACTTGAAATGATATAAAATAAAATTTTACATATATAGGTACCAACCAACTTCACAAAACAATTGATTTCAATGACGGAGAAAAAGGACCTAATAAATATTGATAATAGATATAAGAATACCTAATGGCATCCACATAGTGACAAAAGAAAAAAACTTTGCAACCATTGTTTAGAACAAAAAACATTTCCCAGCGGAGACATCCCATGCAAAAAAGCTGAATAACAAAAAAAAATTGACCTACCAATACTTCCAACCTTTCAAAAGTGCTTTCTCCCAGACAACAGCTAGGGTTTTGAATCAAAATAAAAACAAAGATTTCCGAGTAGCATTATTAGCACATATGATTAAATAACGATTATAGAAATAAGTAATAATAATAATTTTTACAATATGTTAACAATAACCTTAATTTAATGCATTTCTAATGTGAGGTCTGAAATACTAATGGCTACAAACCTGGGGATCTTGAGAAGGATCAAGAACTTTGCCTCTGTTATCAAAAACACGGTAAGTAGGAATCCTGTCTTCAAGCTTTGGTTCAAGAAATTCAAGTTTTGACACATAATTGAAGTTTGGAACTAAGAATGTTCCCTCAGCATCAACTGGAGCTTCACTTGACTGGAGAAATTAAAAGGTAGCATTTAAAGTAAAGGCTGATTGGAAAAGGGCTAAAACTATTGACAGTCTAGTATAGGGTTTCTCAACTGGGCACTTGGCCCCCCTTGGGGTCCGTGGTTCTCAGGGGGCCACAAGCAGAGGACTTCATTAAATAGCTCTGCTGTGATACTGCAAAACCCAAAAAAAGATAGGTATTTTTATTGATGAGCAGGGGGCTACAAGTGTTGAGAGTCTTTGGAAGGGGGCCACAAATCAAGTAAGTTTGAGAACCACTGGTCTAGTAAATCACAACTAAGTCTGCTGTAAAAAGTGAAAAAATTAGACAAAGTCACACAAAGATTTGTTCCCTAAACTGTAGCTTAGCAGTATAACCCAAATCTCATGTTTAACACTTTCGGCCTTGCTGTATATAAATTTACACATCTTGCAAACTGGGCTGGTTCTCGGTTGGCATAAATTTATATTTTTACTAAAAACCATGTTTTGGGGCATTGGTTGTAATGTTTTCACCTGGAAACAGCTTAAAATTATGGTCCTAGACTAAGTTTGAAAGTTAACAGGTGTTGGAATGAGATTCCTAAGTCTCTGTGGTTCAGAGGCTGTTTGAAAGCACGGTTCTTTTGAGTTGGTCCACCAGGGCGGGACTAGGATCCTGCAGCAGTGACTGCAATTTTGTGCAATGGACGTGCTTTGATGTGCTGCCAAATGCTAGGAAAGCATGAAAGATTGTATTGCAAATGTTTATGTAAATACATATAGGCAAGGGTGTACTGGGGTGGGAACACGTGGGAATGGCATTCTCACACCTTATTCATGTTTTGCTTTGAAATGAGTTTTGGCTAGTCTTTTGGGTGCGTTCGCACACCTTTTTTGTTAGCACTACATCCCTGCATATAGGCATGTTGGTAAAGTTTAATTGATCAATGCCAGTGCTACCTGCTTTTATATTATTAAAAAATGCTTCTAATGAAATGAAATGTTTGCAAAATGAATGGCGTCGGTAGGCCCAGGCTTGTTGCAGTGGTATGTAGCCTAAACTGTTTTGGAAATCAACACCAAAAAAGCCTTCAAAAAACTATACATGTTTTATTGCGAGACGTTTCGGATTATTCTTAATCCACCTTCAGTCAAAAAATAAATTGGTTGCTTAATTTTTTGACTGAAGATGGATTATTTTTTGACTGAAGGTGGATTAAGAATAGTCCGAAACATCTCGAAATAAAACATGTATAGTTTTTTGAAGGCTTTTTTAGTGTTGATGAAACTGTTAAGTCTATCTCAGTTTTATGCTCCAATGTTTTGGAAATGATTTTATATGTTGGCAATTGACAAGGGTAAAGGCAACAAAACATGTAGCATGTTTACCGCTTTAGCCTACAGGTAGAAAATGCCTAGCAATGTCCACCATCTGTGACTTGAATTTCTTGCCAAAATCACCCAGTAACAGTGGGATATTGCCATGGGAATCCACCCAGTAATGTAAGTGTCAACAAGCAAGTTCCAAGAAGCTGAAAATATAAGAACAGTATTTTGGCTTTTAACAAGTGAATCTGCTGAGTTAATCTGAACATTACACTCATCAGTTGCTCTGTGTAAATTACTTTCAACCTACAAGTCATCTTACAAGTTTACTAGGACAGACACAGAACAAGAACCCATGTTGAAATGCAACTGGATGTCTAAAATTGTCAACTGTGATAAAAATCTTGTGTGCAATTCTGAGTCATTGAAGCTGCACTAAAAACTTCCACAACAGTGAATGGTACATTGTCAGGTGCTTAACTGAAAGACTAACTGATCAATTCATGGCCAGTGAGTTATTCAATATTGCATGCCGCAGGCAAGAGTGTTCATGTCAACTGCCTTAGCTAGAAGCTACTTTGAGGTGTTGATCAGCCACCAATTGCTGTCACTTAGAAACAAACAACAAAAATGAAACATCTACATTTGCTGAGAAATGACTAGTATCAGTTTAAACATTCTGTGATAACTTACTTTGAGCAACCCTTTGAAATAGGCTTTACTAAAATGATCAAACCAATATGACTATAAGTATCATTCCTATATTCTAATAAACATCGATTGCCTGAACAGGGTCAATCCACCCTAAGCAACTTCTACTTTGACAGGCAATGATAATAATAGGAGCAAAATAGCTGTTTGAGGAAAACTGATTATACTAGGTTCTCTTATAACTATTTGTATAACTTTAAAAACTTCAGTTATGAATAAACATTTAATAGAAAAAAGGAAAGACTAGCCAGGGCAACAGGTGCCATAGCAAAGCAAACAGTTTCACTGGCAAGATTTGCCAACTAAATAAATTTTTTTTTAACTTAGAAATTTTATAGATTATATCAATGATTCTGATGGTTTTGCCTTTCCAGTAATACTCTACTAGACTTCCAATTTATGACAAGCCTCCAGCAATAAGGCTCTAACTTGGTAATGTAACTATAAGAAACTATCAAACATAGTTATACTCTAAGTTTGCCAAATCTACAGCCAGTGGTGCTGTTAAACTGCTGATATTCTTTGTAATGACACATTGACATATTGGCTAAAAGCAACACCACCACAGACTTTAAGTATATGTGACATACATGAATTACATAAATTCAACTCACCATAGCAGCAAAGGAGAGCTGAAATGGTTGCCTTGAAAGGAAATGGTGTTGCTTCCATATGCTTGATTGTTGAAGTTTACAACGAAGCACATGTCGTAAAATCATTGTTGACAATATAAGTATAACACACTAAAGCAAATCACAGTTATTCATTCATTAATTTTTGAATTATTATTAGTGTAATGTGGCAAAATTCTAAAATTTTTTTGAATGGCTAATGTAATGTCCAAGGTAAAACATAACTTTTTTTAACAACTAGTTAAAAATATGGTTTAAACTTGTTGTATGGTGTAGCTACAATGAATAATATTCATTCAGGAATAAAGTGAAGGAATATCAAAGCTATCTTTCAGCATTGGATGAGGTATCATGAAAATAATCTATCATTCATCACCACTATGAAAGGAAACACAGTCAATGAATCAGCCTGGGATGACCTTGCTTGCAGAGATTCACTCACTGCCCTGCTCAACACCTCAAGCCTTGGAACCACTGTCGGCTACTCACCGCACAGAAGAGCCACACTGTGGTTGCCTGGTCAGAAGCCTTCCCAATTCAATTGCTAGTGTCAGAATCTGGCCTGCTGAGACCTGATGAATTCCGAATTGCAATCGCCTTCTGAACTGGTGCCAAAATTTTTGAAAGAACGGAATGCCGTTGTGGTAAGACTGTTGATAAGCTGGGGCTCCATAGCCTTTCCTGTGTTAAGAATGCAGGCCACTTTCCCAGACACTCATGCATCAACTCCGTCCATTCTCAAAAAAGGCCAGTAATACAACTTACATTTCTAAAATCTGACCAGAGTCAAATAAACCCAGATTTTCAATAAAACCCCCAGAACCCCAGATAAAACAAAAAAAAACAGATCTAGTGAAAAAAAAACAGCAATGGCAATACTAGTCAGCACCAGTAAACCAGGCAACCAAGAGGTAAAATTAGCCAGACTTTTGCCAGCACAACTTTTTCAGTAGATGCGAGCTTCGTAACATATAGTTAACAGGCAGAAGTGGTAAATAAAAGCAGACCGTGAGATTTATGGCATTGATACGCTTGAAGACACCTTCAATATCACTATCACGCTCAAAATTTTTGAGGAATCGCAAGTTGAAGTCATGCAAATATCGTTCAAAATGTGTACTTAAATGACCACATGCGAAAAATCGGATATTTCAAACTTATCAAAAAAAACTTTCCGCAATCGACATTACATTGTTCTTCGCATCACCGTGTTTGTACACTGTAGTAGATTGATGCAACACAATGATTGCGGGATAAACTTTTAACAGAAGGGAGAACGAGACTTATAACTAACCTTACCTATTTGCTCTTCCGGCATCAAACAGCCATAAATTCGCACTGCAAGACGTCATGTTTAAGCTAGTATTTCAATATTTTCCGCAAAACACACAGCATTGATCTTGCTACCTAAGTGTTTGTACGCTATAGCACATTCATGCAACACAATGATCGTGGGATAAACTTCTAATGGAAGGGAGAACAAGACCAAAAACGGACTCTACCTGTTTGCTCCTCCGACATCAAACAGCCACAATGTCGCACTGAAAAACGTGATGTTTAAGCTAATGTACGTTGCTTTCAAAGTGCTCGAAAGTTTCAAAGCTGGTTCTCTGTTAAAGACCGGTAAGCTTTACTAAAGCGGTTTAACATTGTGAACAAGCTTACGTGCTCATGCGGTGCCTCCTACATCGCGCAAACACAACGCAATTTAAATCGCATAGAAGAGCATCGAACGTTACTAAGCTCTTCAGTATGCAGACACTTGTGTAAAGAATGACACCTCAAACCTGTTGTCAAGGTTTAAATAAACTTAAATCTCGAACTACAGTAACGAACGAAACGGAAGAAAAGACATGTTAACAGTACTGCAGTAAATGCGAAAATGACCCAAACTAAATATAAACCGCTTGCATGGAACGCGAAAACAATCAGCGAAAAACTAATCAGTGCAGTGTGAGTACAAGACGCATGAATTCAAACAGTAATTTTCATTACATTCACCCCTCCCTTGGAGTATCACTAACATTGAAATTTTTATCGTAACTAAGACGATCAACAGTACGCCGTTCTCTCTGAGATCGACGTA
>Ga0210059_1002562_pt1 | contig 28526 bp, 27 predicted proteins | sample Ectturendosymbi2_FD_188042 | JGI IMG/M metagenome (GOLD analysis project Ga0210059, IMG submission 188042) | Ecteinascidia turbinata endosymbiont from Florida, USA - Sample 2 (SPAdes) (version 2) | ecosystem: Host-associated > Tunicates > Ascidians > Unclassified | place: Key West, Florida...
TTGTCCGGTTGCCCCCTTGGTTGTGGGCCTGGCCGCACATCCCCTTTGCATGGAACGTCGGACAATGGCAGTTTTGTTACTTCGGCCACAGCCAGTGGAGCAGCCAGAATGAGGCCGAAGAAGCCATGGTCTCCCCGAAACCAACTTGTTAAGATTTTTACTGGTGCTTTGGATCAATTTTCAACTGTTAGAAAGACGTCAGTGGCTGCCCCTCCAGAACAAATTTCTTGCCTGCGCTACAGGTCACAGCTATTGTTTCCTCCATGAATTTTTCGTGCTACTATGTAAATGCAGGATTTCATAACGCTTTCTGCCAGAGTAAATGACGCCCTTGCGGAGGACATAAGGACATGAGCTACTTTAATGATGACAATGCGAGACGCTGATCCGAGGGTACCGCCATCAGTTGTTGAAATTGTCGCTGCTGTTCAACAAATGGTAGTGTTTTTCGTTTGAAGAATGAAGCCGACTTGTTTTTGTGTTCTGGACATTTGTTAAAGGAATGAACGAAAATAGTTTAACACAGCACAGGAGACATATTTTGCTATTTACCATACGATTTTGCTATTTACCATAGTGCATTTGCTATTTACCATACGAAGCCTGACTGGGATTAGGTAGGTAAAACTAAGCTGATGTTAACCATATTCGCGTAAAAAAAGCAGATAATGATTGATTGATTCCTGCTTTATGGATGGCTGGATGCTCATCCAGGCCCGTAGCCAGGTTTCAAGATTTGGTGGGGCACAATACATTTTTGGGGAACATGATTTTGGCTTTTACTATATGTTCAAAACAAATTTTTCTGGTCACAACAAAATTTGGGGAGGCACAAAGAAATTTGGGGCGCCACTGCCCTCGAATGAACCCCTGTGGCTACGGGCCTGTGCTCATTATCGTGACACTATCGTGGTTTCTAGTTCAAGACATCATTGCTGAGACCAACAGCGTGCCTATGGCTCAGTACAAGCATTGAATAGCTACGCTGGTCTGGTGCATTACGTGCAACTGGAGTGGCAACAAAAAAATTGATGTAATCTCAGCACATGCTTGAGCAGGCTTACAATACATGTTTGCCCTGCAGTTGCGCATCGTTTGTTTCCATGATGACGTAACAACGGAGCAAGCAGATAGAAAGTTTCGTTGTGGCTTTCCGTAATTTCTCATATATTTCTCTGTAGAGATGTTCAAACTATCGAGATAAGAGCGCATTGTCTGCCACTTTTTCGTTGCGCGCAGCACCATGTTTTACGAAAAAACAATAGGGTGATTCAACAAAGAGAGGCTGTTTAAAATATGTTTATAACAACACAACAGGGTTTTTTCATCCGCTCTCGTCCAGTCATCCGCACCGTATTTGTCATCCGCACCACAAGGTTTTCTCATCCGCACCAGTGTGCACCGTCGCACAGGTTGAAAAGCACTGCTCCAAAGCATGTTTTAGAAAAATACGGGCAATCAAAATTGCAACTTACTTCCATCAAAACACATGGCAAATAAATTTTCTTGTTTTTAAAATCTTACCCCTTCCATATAGCTGGAGAAGATATTACCCCTTGTCTGGAAGTTTGGCTGCATTCACTCAATTAAGGTCAATACAGCAAATATCAGTCCACTTCCGCTTGGATTGGAATATGTTTTTATCAAAACCATCTAAACTTCGTTATCGCAAGAACTCATTGATTGGTTTTAATATGTAGCGAATCGGCAAAAATTTTGCAATTTGGTGTTGTTTTGGGACGTCGTTTTCACCCACACATTGTGCGTGTGTGACAAACGAGCACCTACCACGAGTCAGTAAACTGCAGTTACTTGTCTTGATGAATAGATAATGTCCTTCCCTCTAGTGGAGTCTGCTGTGACATCGGTTCATGTGTTTCAAACATTTTATGAGCAAACAATAGATCATTGAAGGAAAGCAGCTGGAAATCAATAATGCACTTCTGATACGATGGTGTCCGAGGTAAGTACAGTAAGCTAAGATTTGCTTGTTTAGCGTAGGTCAACAGTGGGTCAAGGTAATGTGCATGAGCTTGTTCACCACGCTTAGTCCAGTAGCTGAAGTAATCTACAAGCAGTGCATGCTCTTTGTCTTATAATCAGTTTATACTAGCGTAAAATTTAAAAGTCCCTTTCAACCAGTTACAGCAGATAGAACTTGCAACGCAAAGAACAATACTTTTGTTAAATATAATCGGTTTCGATTTAAGGAATCCTTACTTCAGTTTCCTAGGTTTAAATTTTTAACAATTTGCCTGTTTGTGTTACCAATTGGAGCGTAAATTAAACTAAGTTCTCTTTTAGCAGAAATGCAGATGCACTTTAAAACAGGCAGTTAAACTGCAATGCTGCCTTGTAATAACTATTTGTAGCAAGGAATTGTTTTCACAGCAATAAACAAATAAGTCGAATCTTAACACAAGTATATATTTCATTTTTTCACCTTAACTAATAAAATATTTTTGTTACAATCACTGTGTGTATCTGGCATTGGCAATCGTGGCTTTTATTGCGATTTTTGTCCGACCGAAAAACTGTGTCTGACATTGACCACAACTTCGCAAACGCCTGCACATTGGTCACAAGCCATTATGGTTTTCGGGTTTTGGACTATCTCGTATGTAGGGCCGCGAAAAATCGCAATATGGAGTATGATTCGGCAATAAAAACACAATCGTAGCGAATCCATAATAAAATGCGCCATATAAACAAATCCATTGTAAACTGTATGTTCAGGACATGGAAATTCTCATTTGTCTGAGATATTCTAGCTGGTAGTTTTTCAAAATTATAACAGTTCCAAATAACGTAGATGGCGGTTGAATTATAAAGAAACGGTAAGATTGCCGTGTAGCTGTATGCTATATCACACTAGCAACAAATAGTATACAACCTTAGATGGAGATAGTCGGAAATTTGTTTACAGTAGCCTATTGGGTTTGGGCTGCTTCGTCAACGAAGATCCTTTACGTTCACTAAGAAGAGGTGACGCATTTTGCCTGAAAGAATGCAATATAGATGAAAACTGGATAAATAAGGCTCATTTTCGATGACTAACGGCAATGGCAGAAGCGTTATCAACAGCTGTGAAGAAGCGAATCACAGCTACATACCATCCGACGATGTCTCATCTTCACGAGCTGCTGGTTAGTGCGGTTGCGCTTCATCTGGCCTCGAATCTACGGCGCATTTCTTCATGTGTGATTTGCGACACAAACTATCATTTCCTGTAGGTCTATGGTGCTGGGGAATCAAGGACGTTTATAGATAAGAACTTTTTCTTCTGAAACATTGTCCCTTCCTGATTTCTTCCGCTTGCCAGTGTTTAACTTTGAAAACTAAGAGATTTTAGTAACGACGGAAATCGTCGACAGTTCACTGAGTTTTCTCTGAAAATAAAGTATAGCAAAAGGAATTCGTCTCTGTTTTAGCAAAAACTCATTAAATTTACGGATCAACAACACGTTTTGAAATTTCATTTCACAACTGTCACTACGATAAATACAGTGAATTTCTCATTTGCCTCAAAAACAGTTGTTTCCTGAAAAGCAGATAAAATTGTTCAGATTCTCCTGATGTTTCACAAAATGTACTTTTCCAAGACTGGTGGCATCTAATCTGGAAGTTCCTCTCCAATATCTATGGAATTAAGTGCAATTAAAATTTGCCGACAGGTTGCCTTTGTTTATCATTTACTGCGTTTCAATGAGAGTCCTGCGCGGGTTGAAATTTTGTGTCCGCTCCCGCCCCGCACCCGTAAAATTTAAACCCGCTCCGCTCCGCACCCGCAGGAGTTTGAGAAATTTTGCCCGCACCTGTCTTGCACCCGCCCTGCAGACCATCACAACCCGCGCCCGCCCCGCACTTTTTCGGTCTCAAACCCGCACCTGTCCGAAAACTACTGAAAACTCATAACTAGAGCAAGTTTTTGTTGCAATAAAATCGTGAGAAAAATGCATTTATTTTTTTTAAGTATCAGTAAACAGTTGCATTTATGCACAAGCATTTTAAACGACTGTGATTTACGCAAGCGATTTATTTGCATATAATGCTAAATATTTCTAAACATTATCTGGCGAGAAATGGCGATCAGTTGCCAACAGTTTGCGTAGCATGCTAAAACTTTGCTCCACAGTGCATGAAGTTGCTTGGGAATTTAACAATTTGGCCTACAGTTCTGGACTGATGTTTGTTTGGCCGGGTCATTTCTACAATTGCTTTTAGGTCATTTTGCGGTTCGAATCGGTTATCAAAGCGAACAGAGTCTGAGCTAATATTTCGCGACAATGGGTTATTACATGATAGTGTAATAATTACCGCAGGCCTACTGTCGTAAGCGCAATGCTGGCAAACAACTATAGTGCTGTACATCCACGTGTTTTGCGATTTTTGAGCTGATTAAGTTCACGTGCACCCGCACAAAGAATTTCTCATCCCGCGCCCGCCCCGCACCCGCAGCAAGTACAACCCGCACTCGCCCCGCAGCAAGCACAACCCGCACTCGCCCTCCAAACAGTGAGGGTTCGCGCACCCGCCCCGCAAACGCGGGTACCCGCAACCGGCGCGGGTTAACCCGCCCCGCGCAGGACTCTAGTTTCCATGGTCACTTTATTAGTTGCCGTATGCCAAGGTATTTTTGATGAATCAGCAGAATTTTTACGCACACCGCCAGACCAGTAATCGAGGTAGGCAAGTATGAGATCAGTGCTCAGAGACGAGGACTGGACTAGAATTTGAGTGGACTGGACCCGGACTATAACGAATTTTTTTGGATTTGGTTCGGATCCTGACTATAACTCGCTTTAAAAATTTAGAATCAGGACCGGATTTGGCTGAGTTCATGGAAAATCGTTGCGGCATTTTTATTGTTAAAAAGCCCTACTTCCTTAAATTCTTCGACTTCATTTGGACTTGGATTTCACATTCGAAATATTTGTTTGGACTGTGGTCGGACTTGGACTGAGTATTAAAAACTCTGGACAGGATCTGGATCGTACAATATGGCAGTCCGCTCATCTCTGGCGTGGGTTACTTGTGACAGCTTTGGTCACGTGATTTTATTGAAACAAGTTGCTGGATTCTCTGGAGGGTCTGAGATTATACGTGCTTTGCAAATGTGCGAAAAGATCCTAGCGTTGAATTGTTTGAGGTTCATTAGCAAAAATATAATATCAATCCAATTTAGCATCCATTCGCAAGTGAAACAGCGGTTTCCATGCGAAGTATTCAGAAGTGCGTAAAGTCTCATTTTTTCACTACACATCCGTCATCGCCGAATTCATAAATTTTTAAATTGGCCCTGCCTTACTCGAGAAAATCCTGAAAGCTACAGTAAAACATACTCATGTCAACTTAGAAACCAAGTTCCCACTGTGATCCGCACAAAGTGATTTTTCAACACTTCCTCTACTCTAGGGTCTCCAAACATTTGTATCCCGGCGCAGTATAAGCTATTAGGCAACAGTTCGAAGGCCGGACATAAGCTCCCGCTGCGAAACAGAATAATATCAAACATAGATGTTGTAATAAAATAAAAGTACATTTATTGAATAGCATGATGATGTTGCTTCTTAGATTTTAGCATGGTGGAAAAATTCGACCTCAGATGGGGCTTCAGTGTTAACAAAGATCTCAGACTCCAGCAACAATATCAGCACTCAGATGAGGTTAAGCCAATCTGCTGCGCAGTAAGACTTAGATAACTGATATTCACGTGGACGTCTTCCGTAATGTTATTTTTTGGGATATGTCACATTCTACCAAATCAGCAATATTTTCGTGACGAGGGACGTTTTTTCATTATTGGTAAAGCGCCTTTGCGGACAGGATGTAATGGCTTCGTGGACCGGATTTGACACACGGGCAGTAGTTTGGAGAACCGTGGTCACGTCCCAAACCTTGTGAGATCCGCTCCTCGGAGTCAGTGAATATTTAAAATAAGCTTTGTGCTGAACATCGTTTGCTTATATCTCCAAATTGTCGTGTCCGCAGTGTTTTGACAGATAGTGCTGCAACACAAGTTCAACCTTGTTTCGCCCAATTTTGCTAGGTTAGTCGATTTAAACATCTATTTCATTTACCCCATTAACCAGGTCTGTACAACATACAGCACGCGGGCCGCATGCGGCCCGCGAAAGCCTTTCTTGCGACCCGCGAGAGCTTTCTCAGTTGTAGAAAATGTTGCGAAAGCTCGACTTTGAATAAGTAATTGTCGCTCCAGAATTTCTTCCATACTACAACGAAATCTCCGCATCAAAATGAACTACAGTTTTGCGGCCCACAATGAATAAATGTTGATAATTTGGCCCTTCGAACTTTTTGAGTTGTTAAGGCCTGCCGTTGACGATGCCGCCTGCCACTACAATAATCTACTCTGATAAATTTTATACAGCCTCATAAGGAATGTTTCATACGAGTTGCAACAGCCCTACCGAAACTCGGTTTTGAATATCAACGACTTGCGGAATAGCAGCAACAACTGTGACATCACGACCCCAGAGTCGATGTTTTTCAACTCGAACTAACGCTGACTGTAACGGGCGTTTTCTTTCACTAAAGCGACAGTTGTCACACGCAAATGATGTCAAGGAATCCGAAACAGCATAGGACAGTGGTTCCCAAACTTTTTCTGATCGCGAACCATTTGTGGGCCATGTGTTTTCACTGCGGACCACCTTTGAAAACACCTTGTTCCAGGAAAACTCAATCTACCCCAGGTGTCTCAAACGCGGCCCGCAGGCCGCATGTGGCGCGAGAGGGCATTTTGTCCGGCCTGCGATGCTTTTTGGGAATCTTCAAATAATTAACTTTTACACTGCCAAGTGCCTTGAAAAGAGATGCCGCAAAACATGTGAATTAAAGCTGAATGATACCCAGTGCAGTTTGCGTTCCGGCCGTAGCACTACAGACCACATTTTGCTCTCCAGCAAAATTTTGCGAGATCTTGGGAGTATGCTAAAGACGTCTTCACAGCTTTGTGGACCTCGAGAAAGCACGCGACCTGGTTCCTTGTGAAAAGCTTTGGGGAGTGTTGCGTGAGTACTGTGTTGATGGCCGCCTGTTATTGGCCGTCAAGTCACTATATTCCTGCTCAGAAATTTGTGCCCGTTTCGTGAGAGTTAAATCACGATCTTTTCACCGTTGGAGCTGTGCTTCTCGACCTCACAGCAGCCTACGACACCGTATGGCGCCGCGGCCTCACCTGCAAGCTGCTGCGATTGCTGCCTGACAGACACATGGTCCACATGATCATGGACATGGTTAGCAATCGCAACTTTACCTTTACCACCGGAAATGGCCAAAGGAGCAGGTTACAACGCCTCAAGAACGGCGTCCCACAGGGATCTGTCCTAGTGCCCCTACTGTTCAACATCTACATATCCGACCTGCCAACCACCATCTCCAGAAAGTATGCATGTGCTGACGACCTAGCAATCATGCATGCCGATGGAGATTGGCAGGCGGTGAAAGGGGCGCTGACCAAGGACATGGCAACACTAGGTGAATACCTCCAGACTTGGAAGCTAAAGCTCAGCACCACGAAAACGGTGTCGGCAGTCTTCCACCTCAACAACAAGGAAGTCAAATGTACCCGCCGCACAACAACTCATCAGTTTTTCTGACAACAGCAACTAACATGCGGCGCAGTGGGCGGATCACCAATGGAACGTGGAGTGGGCGGACAACCCCACAAGACTCCGCGCTTTAATTCCAGACACCGGTACACACACCCCCGGAATGACTCTCCCAAGAAAAGCCTTGGTCCGGCTCAACCGCCTCCGCACCGGTGTCGGACGTTTCCGCTCCTGCCTGTACAAATGGGGCATGGCCTCCTCTGCGGCCTGTGAGTGTGGCGCAGAACAAACCGTCGACCATGTTGTCCTCCTCTGTCCAATCCATCGACCTCCCCACGGACTACACGGCCTGATGGTTCTGGACGATGAGACAACCGAATGGCTGCTCAACACCTGCCCCGATATCTAGGCGGCCTAGCAGCGGACAAAAGAAATCGCTCAAACAAAAGAAGAAGAAGACCGTTGGTGTTGGACTCCGACAAGGATGTGTACTGTCACCGCTCCTGTTCATAGTCTGCATTAGTGGTTCTCAACCTTTCCGCTGAAGGGAGCCAAATCCAGACCTACGATTTTGTTGGAGACCTCACTAAAAATTTTTAACACAATTCCATTGACACATTTTGTTTCACAGCAGAACAAATTCTGTTACACAAAATATTAAATGTTTTATTGAAAGACTGCTGAGGGCCGCACAATGGGCGCTTGGGAGCCGAATGCGGCCCTCAGAACCGGGGTTGAGAACCACTGGTCCACATGAATTGGATAGACAGTCGCAGCCGAGTCGGCGAGGATGTCATAGACAGGAGCTGCAGTAGCAACCGTTTACTTTTTGCAGACGATTTGATACTGCTAGCATCTTCTCAACAGTCTTCAGCATGCACTAAATCGGTTTTCTGCTGCGTGCAACCGAGCCGGAATGAATATCAGCACAAAAAATACAGAGGTACTATGTCTCTCTACAAACTCAAGGCAGTGTATATGGCAAGTGAGCGGCAATACACTGCAGCAGGTGAAGTTCAAGTACCTAGAGGTGGTATTTACGAGTGACGGAAGACGGAGCGAGGAGATTGATACACGGAATGGTAAAGGTAACGCATTTCTGCGTGAGCTTTATCGCTCTGTGGCAACAAAACGTGAGCTTTCAAACACCATAAAGCTGTCAGTTTTCAAATCGGTCTTTGTTCCGATCCTTACCTAGGGTCATGAATCTTGGTAATGACCGAAAGAATATTTCAGATATTCTCAGGTGCAAGCACCAACGATGGGACTTTTGCGAAGAGTCCACGGTGTGGCAAATTGATGTACCGAGGTTAGATTGGGCCCGGGCAAGAAACAAGTTTGGCGCCTCCATATTTGAACCTGTAGTAAGGTATTTTGGGAGTAAATATGCGCATTGACGAAAAAACGTGCGACATTGTTACGGCCTTTCAGCGCCCTTCAGTGATTTGGCGCCCGGGGCATTATGTCCCCTTCGTTACGCCCCTGGTGTGACACTCGCGACAAAGTGCCCAGCTGTGAAATTCGTTGAGCACTGAATGTCGAACCACTTCTCCTAATTCAGAGAACACAACTACGTGTGTTCGCCTTGTATCCAGAAAGGCAAACGAAAGACTAGTGAGGCAAGCCCTGGCTAAACCCACGGGAAAGCGACCCAGATGTCGTCCATGACCTAGGTGGAGTAACTGCATCTCCGACCTTGTTTGGTCCCGTCTTGTTGTGGAGCCAGAAGAACTGTCTGAAATTGCTGTTGACCGTGAGGTATTTCAAGTTCTCCAAGGAATGTTGCTCCCGCAACCCTGCTTGGAGGAAAAGCGGACATGAAAAAGAATGAAATGAATAACATTTACGTTATTTTATTCACCGGTGTTTAAAAGTGTTCAACTAGCGAGTGAACAAGTTCATTAGGCACCTAGAATTGATTAATATGAACGTAGAGACGGCTAGAAATGATTTGCGTATATAATTCATGATATCTTTCGCAGGAAATAAGATGTAAAATTAAGTTCGTATACCGCGATTGTTGCGTCAGCGTCATAATGCGCCCCGAGAGTTACTTGGAAGTCCGCATGAGGCCCACGGAGCAATTTCAGTTTGAGACACCTGATCTAACCAATATCATTCGATCAAAAGTTTGGCAAAACATAAACTCAATTTTGACTCTGCTAAACATAAACTCAATTTTGACTCTGCTAATGGCAAAACTCAATTTTGACTCTGCTAATCCAACAAGACAATTTTTTTTCAAACTAACCATAAAATTGAAAACAAACAGCAATTAATACGAGGTAGTAGTTGTCACGGAAGAAGGAAATAGCAAGGCATATGCGATCACCATCGGCAAATGCGTAATTAATAAACATACAAAAATAAGTTGCAATGGTACCTGTAATGCTCACCAAATCATTCACGATCTTGGCATGCTCATTGCAGTACAACGCAAATGACATTTCGAAGTCCAGATTTGTCTCAGCAGCAAACAAGGGTGTAACCGAAGGTAACTGTTCCTTGAGAAATTATTACTTTTCGACAGCCGCACCATTACGTAACCACGACAGCCATTATCAGTAAAACGGTTGTCAGCGTTAAAGATGTTTGCCACTGTAAAAAAATTGACAAGTGAAAAAACACCAAATATTCACTATCCATAAACTTTTCATGAAATAGAATTCACGGTCTTCGTTTCGTAAAACAATTTTTTTGCTTACACAGTTTTTTGCTTCTTTCACCAATTCAGGTACCTTAGATCCAACTGTCATGGTGGCTCCCAGCTGCAGCAGCGGAACCTGCTGCTCCTGTTGCACCTGCTGTCCCAAAGGCCATTTCCATCGCAGCGATCGCGATGGTTTTCATATCTCCCAGCATAACCACGTTGATATCGGCCATCATAAAGACACTCACTGGAAGCACCTGAAGAAGCATTTTAACCGTCGAAAAAGTAAAAGCCGTGCCAGCAGTATAGGCCATCATCATCACCGCGACAGCCATAATCACCACAGTCATCATCACTGACTCAAACTAGGAGTCAGTCACAACGAAAAGGTAACAGTCGACTTCGTAGATTTCAAATGAAATTACAGCTAAATTTAAACACATTTGTTTCGTTAACGTTTCTGTGGTGTCACCATGCAGTTCCTTCAGACGGAAATCGCGCCAAGTCACGTAGCAGATTGCGTTTCGCACTTCTACCTTATTGTCGTAACATTTTCTTGTTTTTCCAAATGTATTGTTCAACACTTTTATCCCGCTTGTTGCAAATGCTTGCGGCGAATTTTTTGCCCTCACTTTTTACCGTGTGACTGTGATTGCTGTTACCAAAAAACGCCTGAAATATGTCCTTGACGGTCGCTTTCGCCGTTGTGTCTGATATGCACAGGGCAGTTGCTATCAAATTGGAACAATTTCTGGATCAAATTTTTTAATGTTTAAAACCCCTGTGAACCAATTTTTTATTGCTTTTTTTCGGCACTCATTCGGGTTAGAACAGCAAATTGCAATGCAATTACACTTGCAGCATACTAGTGGACTATGTTTTCATTAAATGCATCTTACCTTCGCTACAGCTTGACTTCAAAAATCAGTTTAAATATGTAGCCGATTTGCGAAAGTTTTGCAATGCTGTTCACTTTTGGGACGTGCTTTTGCCTATAGCTATTGTGCCTGCATGAAAACTGAACCATTACCAGTGAGTAAGATGCTACTTGACTTGATGAATTGATATTGTCATAGTACCATCTATGACACAGGTACATCTGTTTTAACATTTTATGAGCAAACAATAGATAAATATATGACAGCAGCTGAAAATCAATCATTACTCTGATGCGAAGTGTCTGAGGTAAGTACAAAAAGCTGGAATTTGTATCGTTTCGTTAGAGTCAGTTTATTTGACATGGTTTGCCTAGCATCTGAAGTAATTAAAACAATACATACTTTTGCCTTGTGATCAATTAAAACAGACGTAAAGATTTAAAACTTTCCGAAAATCACCCAACTGTAGGAAAGATTAGCAGTGGGAGATTATAAATCTTCATAGACTACATTTATTGCTTTTGTAAGATGTTACTAGCTTCTTTTCAGAAGAAACGTTACTTCAATTTCCCGGTTGTATGTATGTGGATTTAAGAACTTTGACTATTTGTTCTACCAAGTGGAGATGAAACCGAAGTAATTTTCTTCACAGTTATGAAGGTGTGCTTCAAAACAGGTAGTTTCGCTAAATACTCGTAACTATTTATAGCAAGGGATTCTCCCCATAGGAATAAACAAGCCAGTCAGACCTTAATAAGTTTGTATATTTCCTTTTTCAGATGACTACTTTTAACAATTTTTTGAGCCACAATGTAAACAGTGTGTTTAGGGCATTTGAATTTTCTTTTGTTTGAGACATTTCGGCTGTTTAGAAGGTTATTTTTCAAAATGAAAACAGCTCAAATTATCAAACGCTTTGGGTTAACGAAGAAATGGTAACGGTGTCGTGAAGCTGTTTGCTATGACACACTAGCAACACGGTGTGCAAACTTACGTGAGATAAAGCCAGAAAATTGTTTGCAGTGCATGTTTCGGACTGCCCATCAATGAACATGCTCTTTATCCTGTAAGTGGAGGTGAAGCATTCTACCTGAAAGAATGCAACATAGAAGAAAAGTGGATAAATAATGACCGTTTTTCATGACTAACAGCAACGACAGAAGCGTTATCAGCAGCTATGAAGAAAATAACAGCAAAAAAACACCCGAAGTTGTCTCATCTTCACCAGCTGCTGGTTAGTGTGGTTGTGCCTAATCTGACATCAAAAGCCATCACGGAGCACTGGTTTATATGTGCTTTGCGGCAAACACTGTCACAAACAATAGGCTTAAGGGCACAACGGCGTTTGCAGGTGGTAATTGTTTTCCCTGGAAAATGTCCTTTCCTGATTTCTTCCATCTGCTGTTGTTTAATCATTGGAAACGAAAGATTATGTTTACAGTCGGCAACCTGTCGTCTGTCGAGCATTCGGCAATGTTCTTCGAAAATACAGTAAAGAACAAATTCAGGTAATCAGCTTCCGGCTTAGTAGAACACTCACATAAATGTCACTGCCACGCTTTAAATTAGCGGATTGTCTCTGTTTTGAAATTTAAACGCTGCATTCAACTACTGTCCCTGCGATGAACACAGTAATTTTTTTCATTTGCCCAAAGAGCATATTTTTGCCCTGAAATATAATTAAAATTATCCTGATTCGCCTGATTTGACAAAGTTTGCATCGTTTAGGATCTTGCCACTCCACCTGATCATACCTACTTGCCTATGGCAGGGGTGGGCAAATAGCGGCCCGCGGGCCAAACGTGGCCCGAAGAAGCATTTAGAAATATCCTAAAATCTGAATTTCCCTCGAACTTATCTCAACAAATGTTAGTACGGACTGCTGAGGCTAGCCTAATCGAGACTTGCTTCTATTTTACTAAGGACGTACGGCCCTTCGCCAAACGTGGCCTTCTGAAAATGACCCCCGAGTCAAATTAATTGCCCACCCTTGGCCTATGGGAATCGGTTAAATGAAAATGCAACGAACGCTTGCCTTTGATGATCATTACTGCTTTTCCGTTGTCACTTTACTAGACCTATAATAGCCTATGTGGAAGTTAATTGGTGAAACAGAAGAATTACTTCACAAACCGCCAACCTAGTAAGCGAGGTGGGCGAGTGTCGGATAATGGTGAAGACAGATGTGGTCACGTCACTTAAATGAAGCAAGTTACTTGTTTGTCTGACTGGTCTGAGGCTGCGTGCTTTGCAAATGTGTAAAAAATTCCTAAAGCATTGAGTTGTTGAGGTGCAATGGTAAAAATATAATCAAAACCCAATTTAACTTCCAGTCACAAGTTAAAAGCGGTGTCCATGTGTAGTTTTCAGAAATTCATAAAGTCTCATTTGATTCGCCACAATCCGTTATCGCCAAATTCATCAGTTTTGAAGTTGACTCTGGTATGCACGACATCATGATTCCAAAAGTCACAGAAACATGTACCCGTGTTGAATTAAAAACAAAGTTTCTCCTCCACTCGGCACAATTGGATGATCTTTTAACACTTCGTCTGCTCCAGGGGCCTCTTAACATTTTTTCCGAGAGTCACATAAGCTATTACGCAACAGTTCGAGAGTTGGAAATGAACCCCCGGTACGAAATAAAATTGTCAATCATGGATGTTGTTTCACAAAAAATAAAAGTGCATTCATTAGAAATCATGGTGAAATCGCTTCTTTGATTTTAGTATAGTGGGAAAATCCAGCCAGTGTGGGATGTACAAAGAACTCAGATTGGGATAACATATCAGTTGAGGTTCTATTTGCATAAGACAGGGGATAGTGTTGTAATAGTGTGTGTAATAACCTAACTTAATACTGTATCAAACAATATGCAACTTGCTGCTAAAAACTGATCTATTGATATTGGATATAAAGAAACCAAGCAGGATGTCAAGTTCAAAAGAAAAAAAATTCAATCAACTCTGGCAAGGTATCAAACAATTGAAAGAAACGATGCTCATTCAGAATGAAAAACTGCACAAGCTGACCAATATCACACAAAATCTTGAGAACAAGCTAAACGGAATACAAAAAAAGACGGTTGAATATGAAAATAAGTTGAATCAGCTTGAAGAAAAAAAAGAACAGCTACGCTATGAGATGGTTCAGAAAACAAATCTGCTTGTCTTCCAACTTGACAGACAAGAACAATACATAAGAAGAGAAAATATTCTTATTTATGGAGTAGAAGAAAATAAAGAAGACAACGATGATGGGGAAAAGGTCTTGTTCAAAGTAGCAGATGAGCTCGAAATCGATCTCGAAGATAATGAAATACGGAGAGTACATCGACTAGGACAAAAAAGAAAAAACAATGAGAATCCACGCCAAATCATTGCAATATTTGTGTCATACAAAAAAAGAAACGAGTTTCTTACTAAAAAACGGGTACTCAAAAATATCGAAGGAAGAGAGCACGTCTTCGTTTGTGAAGATCTCACACCTCTACGGTACAAGCTACTGAAGTACATGCAAAAATCCTGTTCTGATACGTTTACCTCTTGCTACACTCGAAATGGCAATATAAAAGCTAAGCTCAAGACATCTGAAAAATGGGTCACCGTCACTTCACCTGATGATCTCTTCAAACATGGAATTGATGTTAATTATAAACAGATGGGCTGTGGCGAAATACTTAGCAACTAATTCTACCGCAAAGATATTGCCTTCCGTGAATTCTGAAACAAAACGTCCAATGCAAGCGACTATTTATACTTGAATAACAAACTGCCAGAGGCAAAATGCATACGTAAGTGTGTTAAGTTTTATGTTGGAATGCTTTTTCTGTTCTGAATATATGGCTGCTGGCGCAGCAGTGCAAAGTGAGCTTCCCACCTAAACCTAGATGAATGGACTGTAAACATTGCAACGCTTAATTGCTTCCTGATTGTGAATGCTTAACAAGGAACAACCTCTCTGACAGCGATCTACAATTTGCTTTACCAAAAGCACGTTCGAACTCAGGTGCTGAAATGATAAAACATAGTACAATAGAAATCTGGTCAAGAATTCCTTTAGAAACAAAAATAAAACGCGTTTGGCACTTTTTTCGGAGTATAAGAAATAAGAAATATGTATAACTCTGATAATAGAAATATACTGTGTGATCTTATTCATTGGTGTACATAAACCAAGCGGATAGATTTAATTACGTAACGTTGTTACAGTGGAAACTGTGAAATAATGAAGTATCTCCGTTAAATATTACATTGTTTGGTTGCTCACAAAAATTGGTCGCATCAAACCAGTGTATGAAGTAGTGGGATTCTGTAGCCTGTAGACACAAAATAGCGAATTTCCGTTCACAGCAATCAGTATGCATTGACAGCAAGTTCTTTTCCGCAAAGCATGATTGCGCGACTGGTTCTCAACCTGCTTAAATCTCGCGACAGCATTGCGGTACCGCAGCGATCTACAACTTTTGATGCATTTCCTCTCCAGCATACACGATTATTTTTGAATGTGTGAAAACAGCAAATGTTTAATTTGATAACTCTAAACCATTTTCTTCTGATGGCTTGACTTTGCCTGCACTACATTTTACTGCAATTCACCCTGTAACCGCATTACCCATATTACATTTCATACCCAGAGCAAAAGATTTTTACTAACTATTATGCACTATTCCCTTTACAAAATAGGCAGTTTAGCCCTTGGGAGGTCTGCAGCCTAGATGACCTTGGTCCTTCGCAGCCTCCCACTCCCTCGTGCATTTTATAAATCGATGTACTTGGAAGTCATTGCAGTACTACATTATAATAAGCATGATGACGTCATTCATGCGTATGTCTCAAAAGCTTGTGTTTCATCAAAGTAAATGTATTTGCGCCATGAAGCGTATACTCTCCACTACCGCCATGTATGTATCCTCGTCTTCCTTCATGTATTTGCGTATTCCATGTTACTGCGATGCATGCTTAAATTCAAGCGCCTTGCGTGTGGGAGTGACGACGCTACTCAATACAATACAATACAAATTAAGCCTGGCTGCAGCGCATCATTAGGCCTACTCATCCAAATGACATTCATGTAGCAGTAGGGGTGTAGTGGGCCGGGAATGCGTCGGAAAGGCGTTCCCACACGTTTCGCTTTAAAATGTGTTTGAAGCTGTTTTAAAATCGCTAATTCTACCAAATCAAAAGATTTTTCTTAATATGTTGTTTTTTCATTATTGATGGATTCAGATTCCAGGCACGGGTCATATCACGTTAAAAAACTTGGAGACTTTGGAGTTATAACGAACTGCATTGCAGACCTGTCACTTCTAGTGATTCTTCGAGTAAAATTGTGAAATCGGTTTTATATTTAAAAAAGAAAACGAAATTTAAGTCAACAATGATTTACCTATCTCTTCGAGATCGAGCGATTTGTACTGTGCCAGCCGCAAGACAGAATGTTTCAATAGAAACTGGCATTTTCCTAGATTGATAAAGATTACAACACTTCTGCATTTGGCTCGGTCACATTGAAGTGGCAGCCGGTTGAACAACTATCTGTTGTGTCTGTATTGGTCAACAAAGTATGTCTGTTGGTTAACAAATGTAAATCAGAAAAGCCGTTATGAGCAGCGATCGAGATGCTTCCCACTGAAAAAATTAAGTGTTTGATGGAAAAACGCCAGGTATTCATCATTCACAGGCTTTTGACAAAATGGAGCGTGCGTCCTTTCATTTCGTAACTTATTTTTTTGCTCACACAACTTATCCTTCTATCACTTTTCAGGTGACTTGAACAGAGCTCAGCTGGTGGCACCCAGCTGCAGTAGCGGGGCCTGCTGCTCCCGCAACAAAGGCCATCACCATGGTCACCATGGTCACCATGGTCATCACGATGGTTTCCATTCCTCCCATCACAACCACGTTGACATCGGCCACCATGAAGACACTCACTGGTGGCACAAGAAGCGCCATCGACAAAGCCATCACCATCACCACGATAGTCACCATCATCATGATAGTCACCATCACCACGGTCATCATCACCACGGTCATCACCACTGACTCGAACTAGTCATAACAAAGAAAAGGTAAACGTCGACTTCGCAGAATCAAAATGATATTAGAGTTACACTAGATTTACTGCAAACACGTTTGTTTCGCTTATCACCTGTGATGCCAGCATAAAGCTCCCCCAGTCGAGAATCCTGCCAAGAGAGGTGTCAGGTTACGCTTCACACTTCTAAATTTTTGCCATCACAGATTCTTGTTTTTCTAAATGTATTGTTCAGCACTTTTACTCCACTGGTTGCAAATGGTTGCGGCGAACTTGTTGCTCTCATTTTTCACTGCATGGCTGTGATTGCTATAACCCAGGGGTGGGCAATTAGCGGCCCACGAGCCACATGTGGCCCAACACATCGTTTTCAGTGGCCCGCGAGAGCATTCAGAAAAAATCCTTAAATCTGCAATTTCCTCCAGCTTAGTGCTGAGGCTAACTTGTCAGAGACTTGTTTTTATTTCCATTAGAAGGACGGCCCTCCGCTAAAAACGGCCTTCCAAAAGTGGCCCCTAAGCCAAATTAATTGCCCACCCCTGCTATAACCGAAAGGCCTGAAACAAGTCTACGACGTCTATCGCTTTGGCCGTTGTGTCTGCTATATACAGACCACGTGCTATCAAATTTCAACATAGCTCTGGATTAAACTTTTGAACGTTAGTAAAAGCTCTGTTAACCAATTTTTTCTAAACTCTCAGGAAAAAAATTCATTGCTTCTGTTGATTTATTTCTGTATTATTCTTTTCAGAAAAACTCATTTCTTCATCCGAAAGACAACCTGTGATCCGTCGTTCCAGTCGTTGCTGCACTGTTTTGATGGCTGGCAGTTCACCTACGCTGTTCTAAAGCTACAAAAACGCCACACAGTTTAAAATACAGCTGTTGTTGTTGGTGGTAACACTGGTCCTGTGGCGTATCTGTGCAAAATGACGCCCATGACAAAGTTCATATGTGCGTCCTTTTCAATAGTTTAAATATTAGAAATAAGCACACTTTTTACGAAAGATAAACCATTAAGAAAATAAACGCTTCAAAACACAAAATGTGTTTTTACTTTTGCTCGAAACTTTTCAGCAAATAAATTATCCATATGGACTATAACATACTTCTATACTCATTTATTTTTATAATAAAGAATATCAAAACATTCAAATTATAGGTTACCATAAATTATACGTAGTATTGGATTGGTAAACCAAATCGCAAATCTTAAAAAAAAAATCACACAACCCTTTGCAACTGAAAACAACAGTTTCGTTTGAAATGAAACACATTTAACTTGGATGGTGCCACAAGCCATTAAACGCTAGTCACATATTAGTTGTATTCCAAAGAAACAATTCCATCGAAACAGCAATGTATCCAGCCTTTTTGTGTTTAAATAACACAGCGTACTAATTAGTGCAACACTTTCCGTGCTTTCTTCGAAGCACATTCGTCTATGGTTTCGCCAAAGACAGTTTTCTCTGTTTTGTCCCTTTCTATACTTATCAAAGCTGCAGTAAATCACACAATCTCTCCTGACTCATTGAAGCTTGGAGGTACGAAAGGATCAGTTTCAGTTTACTGAAAGATTGATCGCAGCCTGCAACACACACTGCCATCGCCAGCATTTACAGTACACTCTATGTAAAGCGATTCGAAGGTTCGGAAAGAAGCTTCCATCATCATATTCAAATATGTTATGAATGTCAGGAGGTCTTCAGGACGCGATAGTTTTAAGTTGCATGACTTGAAACTAGCATTTTGCAATCTGGAATCTTCTCGTATAAATGCTTGCAATCTACACCCGAGCTGTGCACAGTTCCTAAATGCTCACATGTAGATTTTAGTTTTTCACATTTAGGATCGTAACAAATACCTTGGACATCCAACAGAAAACCAAATTTGGACAGAAAGAGTTAGCTCTAAATAATATTTACATATCTCTTCTTTGATGAGTTAACATTTTTTTGCTCAAGTGGTATTGTAAAGATACTACAGTAACTGATGATGTTTGGTGGATTAACCATTAACTAAGTTCTCTTCCTTAGTGACTGAACTGGGGCATTGTGTTTAGCCTATTTATCGGGCACTAGTGGCTATCGAAGAAGTTTCGGAAAATCGGAGTGGGCTGCAGCAGTTTAAACAGTTTGAAAACCTGTGGGAGTTTAACAGCAATTATTTGTGTAGCAGTCAGATTCTCACAGCTACCGACTTAAATTCGTCTCAACCAGATTATGACCAGCATCCTCTTGCCTGAAACGCAACAGCACAGACAGACTAACGTAATTTTTTTGCAGCACATGACGAGGTCTTGTAGTTACGGAAAACGAGCGTTCTTGTTCTGTCACAATGTCCTTGTGTTGTGTCACAATACCACAGTTTTGTCATAACAACACGTTCGACTTAATGCATTCAGGGTTTCTCAAATGGGGCTCTCGGTCCCCTGGGGACACGAGCAGGGGTCTTCACTAGGCAGCTTTGCCGTTATATTGCATGACCCAAGTGTCACGATATATTAAGTATTCGCCAGTTAAACTTAGAAGGGGACCACATCTCCTGAAAGTTCGAGAACCACTGCATTAGACAAAGATGCTGTGTTGATGCAGCTTTGCAGTCGATGGTTGCATCATGGCGCCCAAAATATAGATTCCAGTAACTGTAAATCGAAAACTTTATTTTTGCCAAGCAAGTTTGCGCCCCCATCAAAGTGGCGACCATGGAACTAGCCATGCTTGCCATACCCTAGATACGCCACTGGTTTGGTCTCTCTCTACGAAAGAATTATCAATTTGTTTTGTGAGAATAATTTCTTAGTTGTCAATACTCTTTTGTAAATTTAAAGAATCTGTGTCCAGTTTCCGCAAAATTAAAAATATTAGTTATGAAAATTCTATATATTTTCTTTACTAAACCACAAGGCAAAAACGTTTATATGTTAAATTATTACGGTGTACTCCCCACAATATGCTACTGTTGACACGCGCAACAGTTTTTCACAAAATTTTTCAGTGTCGTCAATAAGAACAATTAAATAGTTTTCAAAGCAATGGTAGTGAAACAACAACAGCAAAAAAACTTTAACAGAGACACACATATCCAACCTTCTTGAGATTTATTTCTTGTGTCACCTGTGCTATACAGCTAACCTATTCGAAGGATAGAAGAACAAGCTGTCACGTGAAAAAAATTGACCTACCTTTTATATGAACATAGTTTTAATTTAACATAAATGTAAGGGTTAATTTTAACGCTTTAAAATTTTTGCCAGATTTACGTTCTGTTTTCCGTAATGGCTACGTTTCTACGCAAATATTTAACGTCCTTGAGCTTTCATTGTAAATCGTAAATGAGTATCTAATTTAATCTTTTACACATGACTTCACCTCATTAAAAGTTGTTGCAGTTGCTGTTTTTATGAGGTTTGGTATGATTCAAAACATCAAATGACAAGTCCACGGGTATCGCCTTGTATGGCTTACATTGTTTCCCAGCCTTGTCACAAAGGAAAGTATTTTGGGGCAAAAGAACCTTGGTGATGTTTTTAACGCGTTATCATACGTGTAACTTTAAATCAAATATTTGCCAAATAAATATTCATGCCACTTACGGCCAAATGAATTTCTGTTACGACAGACGTTTTGGATTAGTCATGTTTTATGCTAACCCATCAACAGTAAAAAGGGTTTTAAGTTGATATGATTTGTCAATAACGGCGCAGCACATGGCTTTACAAGCAAAGAAATTGCGCCAGTGATTTGCGCAAGTTCTCCTTTTAGTGTGAAATATGTATCTTGTGTTTGCCATAACCTGCGTCATCAAATCAAACACTCAAACATTGTAATGCGTAAGATGTACACCACGTCATGCCTAAAGCCGGCTATGCCCCGTTTTGACATTGCTTTCGAGGCTTTGTCACGAGATGTTTGAAGAAAACCCGGAACCAAATCTGGAGTCACTGTTGATTTTCGTCAGTAGCAATGGTCTGCGTGATCATTATAAATGTCATTGCTTAATTGCGAACATGTGATTTCGTGATTAATTTAATCTTGAAAAAGTAAAAACATGCAACACAACACTTGTCAGCGTCAGTTCAGCTTTCACCTGCCGTCGTAGAAAAACTTGGTGTTGTTCTTGAATATTTTCCGGCATCATCGAAAGTTCTTGAACAGTTGTGAAATTGTTCATTAAACTATTGAATACAATGACCCTTCAAGAATCAAGATTAAATACTGCAATTGAACTTCTCGTGAACAAGATATTCCGTTTGCCACCCTATAGGCTACAATATTTCAGAAGAACACAGCATAGGCCTGCGCATATTGTATTAGCCCTGTGCAGCATACACCATATGTACTGTACTTGTACAATGTAGGCTACATGTAATTACTTTGCGTTGTTACCATGGGCGCAATTTGGTGGGGAACACGGGGGGCGTGTCCACTCCACCTTTTCAGGTGGGGGGGGATATAATATGCCATGTCCCCCCTACTTTTTTCTCTTTTAAGTTTTGTATTTGGAGAGGTTTCAATAATAAAAATGATGTTTGTCACGTTTTGTGTGAAGAGCTTTTCATGTTAGATGGTACAGTAGGTTACACATAGCCAAGTTGATGTTGAAACAAAGTTTGGTGTGGTATCACTGATTCTGTTAGTTTATAAATTTTAGTTTCGATAAAATGATTTTTAGTATTTTTCAAGTTTCTGGTGACCGTGAAAGATGGTCAACTGCTTTTGTGCGACATTTTACCCTGTGTGGTATACAGTTAGAAAGGCTATTTTCTTGTAACAGTAAGAGCATTATAGCTGCACATGTGAGAGACCACAGTACAACCATTGTTTCGTGCACAAATTTAACGGGCTTTGCTTTGATGTTGGTTGTCACGTATTCAGAAACAGAGAGCGTATAATTTAATGATGCTAGTGTGTGTAATGTTAGAAAGTTAGATTTCAGGAAAATCTCTGCGAAGCTTTTGCCGAGGACAAAAAAAGCAGCACTGTTGTGGAGACTTAGCTTTGGAATGGGCAGTTTTGCAAAAGACTATTGGTGAACAGGATTTCAATCAAAATGTTGAAGTAGCCTACAGTATTTACCTAGCTGTATATTTTACCAATAGCTCAAAACGTAGGGTCTTGACTTGGAAATAAGTATAAAATATACATTTATCCTCACTTCTTGTGATGTCGCGACAGTGGTTTTCTTCCAAGTGCGAAACATTTGCTTTACAAGTAGCCTACATCCCGCCTAGTGTTGTTGGATATTCATTTCGTGTTAAAGGTGAAACTAGGTACTTTTTTGCTAATTCACCGCTGTGCATTTTGATTTAATCTCAAATATACTGTATTTTCGTGTCGTTATGCAAGTACAATAGAGCTCATAGAGTGAAACTTTTGACATGGTACAGAGTTGTAAGTCAGGCAGGGATTATCGGGCCGGGCTCGGGCTTAAGTTTGTCAAAATATTTCGGGCCGATTTCGGACCTGTATACAAAACGTTTCTATAGCATCAGCAGTGCCAATAACGACTTTTATCTTTCGTGACGTAGATTTGTTGTGCTCATCGCGGTAACTTCTGTGAGTGAAATGACTGTGATTTGTTTCACCTAATTCTGTTTGCAAAGACAGCTGCGTCATTTTCTTCCCTGCTCGGATTAGTCTCACACTCTTTTTGAGTATGCGACAGCGGTGAGGAAATTAGCACGCGATCAATCACGCGATTCTTGACTTGTTTTAAGAAGCCTACATGCCGACTTGTCATGCCTACAGCGCCATCGTGGATAGTTTCGTGATAGTTGCTTTTTTTCTTGAGAAACATTATATTCCGCGGTATTACCGTTTACTAACATCCAACGTTTGTGGCAGATTATGCCAATGTTTTGGTCAAGGTGGTTGTTATTTTGGGTGTGATAAACCGTGTACCTGCAGCTAAACCCAAGCGGTTCCATGACTATTTAGACCAATTCATTTAAGACCACATTCATTTGAGACCATTCATTTGAGACCACGTTCATCTGAGACCATGACATTTGAGACCACGTTCATTTGAGACCTATTCATTTGAGACCACATTCATTTGAGACCACATTCATTTGAGACCACAGCCATTTGAGACCACATTCATTTGAGACCATGGCACAAAATGAATGTGACACCACTTCATTTGAGACCACAATCATTTGAGACCACAGTCATTTGAGGCCACATTCATTTGAGACTACATTAATTTGATATCACATTCATTTTGTGCCATGTTAAAGTGAAGCTGTTTTGATTTACTGTGTATCACTTTCTATGATCTGCCTTTCACTTTTTTACGGCAGACCTGAAGCTTTCCAAGGTGACTATTCATTTGAAATTTTGCAAGGTTGCGCCCTTCCCTGTCCAGGGGTGACTCACGCTGGTTTGTAAATGCACCCGCACTCAGGGCCAGATCAAGGGGGGCAGCGGGGGTATATAACCCGGGCTCCTCACTCCAAGATGGCACCCCGTGAAGATAATTATTTGTTTTAAATAAAATACTCCTTTGAAAAATTGTGATTCGGAAGCGATACAAGAATACAAATATATATTCCGATGTTGCAGTGAGCAGGCCTACATCTATTGATTTCTCTACAATTCTGACTTGCTGCCAGTTTTTGTAGTCACTACGGAATGTAAATATTTTTGTTTTTGTTCAATGCAAATATAGTTAATTTTTACTTGTAACATTTTTCTAATAATCGGTCTTTTGGCATGAGTATGATTATCTACTCGTACATCACGCCTACTGCACAAAGTCGCGAACACGATAATATTGGTGTGCTAAAGCTAGTCCTGCTGTGGTTGCTGTTTAGTGTATAGAAGTGGTTTTAAAGTGATTGTCTTTTGTCTCAAGCACCCCTGACGTTAAATAAGCTGTACAAACAAATGTATTTATTGGAAAGTTTGTTGATCCAATTTTCCATGTTGCAGTGCGCGTAAGGGCTCGCACCCCTTGGAAATTTATTCACGCCCCATGGGGTGGCGCCCCGCCCCGGTTAAGAACCATTGGTATATACCAGTGGTTTTCAACCTGGGGTCGCGACCCTCGTGGGGGTCGTTTGTCTTTATTCTAGGGGTCGCGAGTGCTTCTGACAAAAGATTTATCACTTCTTCTTTATTTTGTATTTTGTATGTGGAAAGACTTTTTGTCTTAGCCAAAATAATAGGATCATCTAGCACAAATGATGGCCTACTTTTTCATTCAAAAGTTTTTAAGTGTGATTTTGACCATTACAAACTTTTGAGTATGATTATGACCATTGCAGTATTGTTGCGTTTGGCAACGCACGAACAAATCTGTGACGTAAGAATTTGCTCTGTAAATTAGACATCTGAATGCGGTAGCTACCTTGGGAGTTATTCTAGTTTTCAATGAATTGTGCTGTGGAGTGATTTGTACACCGCACGGGCTCTCACTGATACTGCCAGGTGCAAGAATTTAATGAAAGAGTAAAATGAGTCTTCGTTCAACACAGTTATACCCTAAATTATTATTTTGTCATTGTGATTTTCTATTGTACAAACAAAACTTGCAATACATATGCCTGTCAGGAAATTTTCGCAAGGGGGTCGTTAGGTTAAATCGGGTTGCAAAATGGGTCGCTGCATGAAAAAGGTCAAAACTACTGGTATATACTATATAGCAGGCGTGGCCAAACTGCGGCTCTTTGAGCTTTCTTAAATATTATATGTTAATTCTTAATTTTTTATTTTTATTGCTAAGTGTAGAAATATTGTAAAATGGTACTGTGGTAGCTAGCGTGCCGTACAGTATTACTTTTGCAAATTGTTCAAAAATATTATGATGTCACAGAAGCGTAGATTCCAAATAAATTCGTGTTTTAAGATTTTTATGTTGCGGCTCTTTGTAACTTGGGTTTTACGATATGCGGCTCATACATAGAGCAGGTTTGGCCACCCCTGCTAAAGAGTATCGAAATGCCCCCGTAACTTCTTGTGTCGTCTATTCTGGAGGTTGCCCAGCCGAACTGTGGCCTTTCTTTCATCATAAAGACAACGTATGGTGGAAACGCACTTTTCTTCCGATGGTTACCATCGTTGGGTAACATAATAAACACACGAAAGTGATAATGTCAAGCCATTTGCACCATATGCGATGCGTGTTCCGTCAGAAAAGGTTTTCATCAGTCGATTTGCAGAACGAAAGAGCAGAAAACGAGATTACAGTGCTTAGCTAGCGCGATGCCAAAATTTGCAATGCCTTCAGTAGCTAAAATGCGCAGAGTTTGTAAGGAGGCAAAGCGCAAGAATCTGCCGGTGTTAGCTAAAACCTCGCGACTGAACCGTTTTTTGGCAAAGTTTTCAAGCAGCAACGTTAAAGCAGTGGTGTTAACCAGAGCACCTGAAAATTTAGGTGGAAATCACAACACAAGCTTCGAAGCACTTTTCACACTCAGTGTGGCTGGCCATACGACATGTTATTTTTCAGGTGTGTTTGTTTGTAATGTCTGGCTTCTTATTGTTTGGGTTAATGCCGTTTCTTGCCGAATCACTCTCTAACCCAGTGGTTCTCAAAGTGAGCGGAATCGCCCTCTTGGGGGCGATTTTGATGGGCAAGGGGGGAAAGGGTGCAATAGGGGGCGAAACAACACAAACGGGGACGAAAATGCTCGATCACTAATCGGTCATTGAGTTAACTTCAGTAGCCTTCTACTATGACTTGTCAGTTTCTTTCAGATGTTAGTTTACTATGATAATCGTTTGAGGTTGTTTCTAAAGCAATTAATCTTTTAAATTTTGCTCTGGATCGTCTACGTGCCCGGCTACAGTGGGGATTTTTTCAAGGCTGCGAAGCCGTCGTAAAAATGACACAGCTCCGGAGCTCTTCTTTTCATGAACATGGCTCCAGCTCCGGAGCTTTTGGTTTTTATGAGTATGGCTCCGGCTTCGGTTCGTTCACATTGATATTTTAATTGTCTCGGTGTTCCTCAAGTGCAGTGGAAAATGAATTAAATCAAGTAGACAAAACTAAGAAAATATGACAAAACCTTTAGAGTAATTTAATCTTGTAGTGTTTTGCAAGCAGCGGTCTTACCATGAGGAAATCAGCGAAAAAACAACGATCACAAGTTCAGACGATTAAGAGAACAGTTACTGGCAAAAAGGAATCTTAAGATAACGGTAATATAAACAACTTCTGGAAGGGCAGTCGCTGGTTTTCCGTCAATGCCTGAGAACCTTTTGTCATTTCTTACGACCAGAATCAAGAAAATGATTATTTGGAAAACTACACTTGTGTCCGAGCATTTGCACTCGTTGCATGCTTTGTCTGTTGCAAACTTGACGATTCCAGCTAACAGCGCTGCCAGGGTAAACCATGCAAAGAGCGAAAACACACAGTGGAAGTAGTAGGGAACTGGGGATTGAGCGGTCCAGCTCTTTTCTTTGTTTGTTTATTATATTCACCGCGAAAAAAATGCCCATTTTATCAGTCAAGCGTATCACTGAAATGCCCCTACAGTTGATGACGTCACAAGCACTCTTTCAGGCCTTTGGTCCCTGCTCCCCAAGGCCCCTTGTCTTCCCCAGGGTCCCTCTGTCTTTCCTTGGGCCCCTCTGTTTGTCCCCCTGTTGCATTGTCAGTCTGTGTCGAGGTTTTGTCTGAAAGTCGAAACCCACCAATGCCCATGAGCAAAGGTATTTTGTCGATCTGGAAGAATTATTCGTTTGTCATCATCCGCAGACAAAGCGCTTTTGTTGACTTGCTCTGTGAAGACTTCATGATGATGACTCCGAATCACATTCACTGGTCTCAGCTGTGGTTTTCCTGAAAATAAACAATTTTTATAATTGTTTAATGTTATTTCTTTATTTACAACATATTTTTTCACACCTTTACATTTTTTTAATTCATCACCGTCCATATCAAAGGCATATGATTTGGCGCGCAGTCCGACAAATTCAGATATGATCTTCCCATCAGCCTCATCCTTAAACATGCCTGGGACTTATTTGCTAAGTCTCGGAAGTTTTGAATTCTCAGAGTTGGACGTATCAAACTTTTCTTTGCTGTCTTCTCGGATATCTTCGAATAAGTCTTTTGTAAGTATTTCATACATCAAAAAATCCGTATCAGTCATGAGCAATTTCGCTTTTGGTCCATACTTTTTCTTGATGTAGTTATAATGAAAATCATACATCAGAGTTTTGAGATATCGAGGATTGACATCCCAAGATAGACTGGCTTGTTGAAAACCAGTTCTGTCTTCTTCATGTGCACTGCGACAAGATCTTCAGTGAAGATTGTCGTTCGTTCATAATTCGGTTTCGAAACAAGCTTTTCAGCTGATTTATCATCCGTTCGGAGTCGGATATCCACCCTGTTTCAACAACACCACAACACTTTCAACTGTTCAAGGCAGCCGAATTCGACTGTTCCAAATCAGACTGCCCCATACCACACTATTCTCCAAACCAGAACTAGGCAGTCGAATTCGACTGTTCCAAATCAGACTACACCATACCACACTATTCTCCAAACCGCTGTCAGCCGAGGCATGGGGCCTCTGTCCTTACACAAGAGAAGGTTTACTTGATCGTTTGTGAGAAAAAAGCAAAACTTTCAAGGTGTGACAAAGCACTCTCGTCAAAATATGTTTATAGCCTTGAAGACTATAAACATAATCCGATTTTAATCATTGGCAGTTTTTTTGAAAAAGAGTTTTTTAATATTCAACACGCATTTTTTGCCCATCGCTCTAGAAAATCAAACTTTTATCGCTGATCGCAACTGCGAAAGCTTCAGTATTTGCGGGGACGTTTGCTAAAAACTGAGCCTTGATCTGAATGTCAGTCACAGAGTTTTTCAGTTTTTCACTCTGTTTTGTCACATCAAAAACAAACATTGGGAACAATTCCTTGTAATCTGCTGGAGTAATGTTTGGAGAAGAAATCAACTCTTCAACATTGTAAAACTTTGTTCGGAATGCCGCAGCATCTCCACAAACCCTTGAAAATTTTTGTTGAGTAAAGTTCGTGTCATCATAATCAATCTCAGGATACCTTCGAGAGTTCAACACGACAAACATTCTTGTAAGATTACAGTGGTCACAAATTGATGCGTTGTGTTGCTGGTTTCCAGATTTATCTGTCTGAAACGCCACTATTATCCAGCGAGGCTTCTCCACGTCTGATTTCACCGACAATCACCGGGTGAAATTTCTCGTTTGCGTGACTGGGATTAATTCTCATTGAATCATGCGGTATCCGACTGGGAGACTGGATTTCGATTCAATTGTTTTGTAGAGTGCGAGTTTTTCTTGCAAATTTGGACTCACATGTGGCATATACCAAGACAGTTTTGTCAAAACAACCTTCCCATCATCAGGTTCTGCAATTGCTGGCGGATTGTTTTCAGGACCTG
>Ga0210059_1002563_pt1 | contig 28521 bp, 21 predicted proteins | sample Ectturendosymbi2_FD_188042 | JGI IMG/M metagenome (GOLD analysis project Ga0210059, IMG submission 188042) | Ecteinascidia turbinata endosymbiont from Florida, USA - Sample 2 (SPAdes) (version 2) | ecosystem: Host-associated > Tunicates > Ascidians > Unclassified | place: Key West, Florida...
CCCCCCAACCAAAAAATTTTTTTTCAAGTGTAATCTGCTAGGCTGGCCGATCCGGTTGAGCCCTTAAACAGCTCTCTAGCGCAATCGACGGAGGAGCTAGGGCGTTGGTAAGGCAACCGAAAACTGCTGTTTTAGGCTGAAATCAAAGTACGAATATATCGTAACCCGGTTCTCAAAGTGTTAAGATGCTATGTAGGCTCAACAGGGTGCAAAAATTTTGGTGAAGTCACAAAATTCATAACATTCCCCATATTGTAACAAACTGACATGGCTGTTTTCAATAAACAACATTTGGGGCTCACTTAGTCGTTTAATGACATAGCTACCATCTTACTTTGGTTGGCCACTGTTGTTGGGAGGATTCTATTTAACTAACTTGAGCAATCGTTAGATCAGGGATCTCAAACATGCAGCCCACTGGCCAGATGTCTGCATGTGGCCTGCGAGGGCATTTTGTGCAGTCGTGATGTGTTCTGGAAATTTTCATATAATCAACATTTGAGTTATTTAGTTTATTCACCTGTTTTTGAAAATGTTCAGCCATCAATTAAACAAGTTCCTTTTAAACGATCGTAGAGACAGCTAGAAATGGTTTGTCTATAACCCATCATACCTTTCGCAGGAAATAAGACATAAAAGCTGTTTCTTGTAAGGTTGAGGTTCTGCTCTTGTTGCGTCACCATCATAATGCGTTCCTCAGATTGTCATAATGTGGCCCACATGTTATTTTGTAGGTCCTAATTTGGCCCTCTGAGCATTTAGAGTTTGAGACCCCTGCATTAGATGGTCCATGCTTTGTATGGTTCATCAAATACTTAAATGTTGTGTTTGGATGTCTTACTCTTGCCTAAAAGAGAAAGCGATGTTGAACACTTAATTGGGCCCACATGATTGATCATCTTATTAGTAGTTTTTATGGTGGTTTCATTTTTTTAAACCTGACTAAATGGCATTAAATTTGTGTGTTGTTAGTTTGAGTGCTCCACTGAGATGGTCTTCTTCAAGAAATTGATTACCAAATGCATGTTTGTGGTGACTGTAGTAGTTCAATTACCTTAAGCATTTTTAATGGTTAGTCTTGCTGCAGTCTAAAATTGGTTATTGCATTCATGGTAACTGTTGTCGACTGTGGTGTTCTTAATTTTCCGCTGAGAGTAATAACATTACTATATTTAGTTGCCGCTCTCAGTTAATGTTTTATGTTAATGAAACTTGGATTCAGTTTTGTAATCCCTCATAAGATTTGTGACATTGTAAATAGTAATTTATTACCCAAAATATCACTTTGCATCATGTGGAGGAGTTGAAGCCCTGTCAGACAAAGTCATTGCAACCCCAGCACTTGACACAAGAAACAATGACTGGTTGATCAGTGCATTTTAAGCTCTGGTTAAATGTGGAATGATATCCAAAAGAGTTTTCAGACAATAAAACTTAATGCATGCTTCAACATCTTATCTTATGTGTCCTTCTTTGCAGTAAGAAAATGGGTATTCCTAAATTTTCTACCTACTTATCTGAATTCATATTTTGCATCTGATTCTGTAGAGTGTAAGCCTAGTAATCCTGACGATTTTGAATGTTGAGCTGCACCCTCTTGAGTTTATCATCATGAACATAGCAAAAGTTTTGCTGCTTCTATCATAGGCACAATTTGTAAAATTTGTTCTGAGCACACTCATTTTCACATTAAGCACGATGGAAATAATGAAATTCTTGCACAAAAACAGCAAGGTTTTTTTTCTAACTGTATTTTGGCCATTTTGTGGAAAGGACTTAAAAAGGTAACAGGCGTCAATTTTAAAAAACAAAGTGGGTTTTGATCTAAATACGTCCAGGTTTGTCCATGAAGACTCCAGACCATGTAGGTCTGCACAAGAAACACCTAGCATGCTAACGACAATAGCTATTTTTCCTGGATCGTAGTTTTGATGCATTTTTTTTGTGGTTGCTAACCAGCTTTGTTGTCTGATGTCATGGCTTTTGTAAATGTGCTTAATAACTTTCTTGTTCATATGTAGTTTACAGGTTATGCTGGAAATCTATTTGCATCTGGCCCATATGAAAAAGATGATGAAGAAGCAGACCAGATATATGCTGCTGTAGACAGAAAAATGGATGAGAGGCGAAAACAATATCGAGAAAGAAAAGAACGTGAAGAGCTTGAAAAATTTCGAGAAGAGCGACCAAAAATCCAGCAGATGTTTTCGGATTTGAAACGAAAGCTCTCGTCGGTGAGTTGTTTCAACTATGGCTTAGCTTATTGGTTCCCAATGTTTTTTACTCCTGCACCCTTACAAAATTTTTGTCCTGACCTCGCACCCCTTGCAATTTATGGACATACCTCACCAGTGCAATAAATTGACTGTAATTCCAAACATTGGTATTCTTGTCTATCTGGAGGCAGATTTTCAAGCAACTAGCCTGCATATCTAAGGTAACTTGTTGCAAATTATATAAACTCAAATAAGCAATTCAGCTCTGAATAACATTTAGTAGTGGCACTAATTCAAGCTTCTTTCTTGCTTCATATCCACGAATAGTTGTAGCAATTTCTAATACATATGGTTTATTAAGCTCTAGGTTAGTGGTTCTCAAAGTTTTCTTCATATTCCCCCCTTTTAAACCCAACGACTGCCAATTCCTCCCCAACAAAAATTAGGAAAAAGATGATTGCAAAAACTTCACACTACCTACTGTGAAGAAAAAACAAACAATTATGAATCAAACACTCTTTTCTAGTGTCAGTCTCTGTAGTCTGTAGTTAAAGCAACTTGTCAGTGCGTACTGTAGTTGTTCCCATCTAAACCAACCTCATTATGCGGTTTTTGTTGTGTTGATAAACAAATAATAAAAACTTAAGGTTTTTTCATCCACAGCATTTCCTCCCCAATTCCTCTTCCTCCCTGGAACAAAGTTCTTCCCAGGAATTAAAAATTCCTCCCTTAGTGAGTGAGCCAAGTGGCACCCATTTGAGAACCACTCTAGGTATTGTATAACGCCTTCATTCCCAAACGCAACGCAGTAGACTTCAGCATGCATGGCAGTAACAAGGAACACACAAATACATGAACAAACACAAAGATAGACATGTGGCAGTAGTAGAAAAGCATAAACTTGATGGTGCTAGCACAATTACTTTAATGAAACACAAGCACAAAGGGTACACGCATGAATGACGCCATCATGATTATTATCATGTAATGCTGCGATGACTTCCAAGTACACCGATTTATAAGATGAATGTGGAATGGGAGGCTGCGAAGGACCAGGGGTCGTTTAGGCCGCAGACCTCCCTAGGGCGAAGCTACTTATAGCATAAAAAGAATAGTTTATAGCGGCGTACAGACAATTGAAACCAATTCATTTGAGACACTTCATTTGAGACCCGTTCATTTGAGACCACAGTCATTTGAGACCATGTTCATTCGAGACCACGTTCATTCGAGACCACGTTCATTCGAGACCACAGTCATTTGAGACCACAGTCGTTTGAGACCACAGTCGTTTGAGACCTCATTCCTTTGAGACCTCATTCCTTTGAGACCTCATTCCTTTGAGACCTCATTCCTTTGAGACCACACTCACTTGAGACCACATTCATTTTACGTCACGTCACGTGAAGCTGTTTTGATTTACTTTGATCTGTGAATCACATTTTTATGGTCTACCTTCCACTTCTTTGCGGGAGACCTGACATTTTGCAAGGTGACGCCCTTCCGTGTCCGAGGTGACTCACGCTGGGTTGTAAATGCACTCGCACTTTAAACACCGTAGAGGACAGAAAACTCTTCTTACGTCGAGCTTGTAAGGGAGCACTGCACCTTTGGGAAATGAATTCTCAGTCGATGTGATAAATCATGCATGGGAACGAAAATTTGTTTACTGCTCAGTGGACACGTTCTTCGCTTTGCGAATGGTGACTAAAGGGCAGGCATCCCACTACTTTTTACAAGAGTTTGATGCGACCAATTTTAGTGAACGTGACGAAAACCAATGGGAGTAAGATACAACAGCGATACTTCATGAATCAACTGTTGTCATAGTAACAGCGTTAAATAATTAAATCAATGCACCTGGTTAATGCACACAAACAAAAAAGACTACTAAAATGTTTCTAGCACCCGAGTAACACATTTCTTTTATATTCTGCTGTAAAAAGTGTCAAACACGGTTTATTTTTTATTTCTAAAGGAATGTTTGACCAGATTTCTATTGCACTGCACTTCAACATTTTCGCACCTGAGTTTGAACGTGCTTTTGGTGAAGAAAATTGACGAGTTGTAGTTGGTCTCGTATTATATGGATACGGATGGACATCTGTAATGAGTTTCAAATAATTGTTAAATATACCGGTAGCTGAGAGTTCCTGTATTTATACATGAATTTGCTCACTTCAAGATTGTAAATATCTTTGAGTTGGAGAATTTTCTGGGTTTTATAAATGTTAGGAACGGTACTAGTCAGAGGTTCAAAAATGGTTAAGTATCTCATGGCGCGATTTAACAACCGAAATTGGCTGTAGATAACATGAAGCTGCTCTTCCCCAGGCAATAATTCCATATTGTGCTCGTGAGTTTATTAAGCTGTGATGCAACATACGTAATGATTGGTTATTAACATAATGTTTGACTTACACATTACACCAACATATTTGGATATAGTACACTACATCATAACCGTTTAGAATTCTCTTTCCATGTCAGTTTTTCATCTACAATTACACCAAGATAATTGTAATCCCAAGTTCCTTCAATACGATTACAGTTTACATTTATTTCAAAGGAATCAGTGCTTACATGTTTGTTTGTGATTAACGTATATTTTGTTTTAGAAATGTTGAGTGAGAGTTTGTTTGAATTTAGCCAATCAATTACCTTTGTCATTTCACAATTAATCGAGGTTTTTTCCAGATTATTGTCACTCTGCACTAAAACTGTATCATCAGCAAATGGATGTTTTTCATAAGATTAATAATGAAAAGAACGAAGGGCCTAAAATCGAGCCTTGGGGGACTCCGGCAATTGACTGTATAGATGATTTAGTGTTTCCCTCGTGAACGTATTGTTTTCGTTTTCTGTTGGAAAGATCCGACTGTATTAATTTAAATACGTTTCCTCTTACGCCGTAGTGCTCAAGTTTTGTCAGCAGTATGGAGTGATTCACTGAATCAAGGGTTTTTCTTAGATCTAGTAAAACCGCACAAGATATAAGGTTTTATCGAAGTTTTGGAGAAAGTTTTCGTACAAATCTGATGGCAAGGGATGTGGAATGGTTATTGCGAAAACCGTATTGTTGTTGTCTCAAGTTGTTTTGGTAAAATAATCGTTCAGTCTTACGTACAGCACATTTTCAAATGTTTTGACAGGTATGTCAATACTCTTCTGCAATGGTATGAAGTTTCTAGACTTTGCTACTTAAAACGCCAGGTGGCATAAAGCCTTCTACAGTGTTTTTTCAACAGCTGGTTACATAACCAGCATAACCTCATTTGGAAGGGTTGCTCGAGAATCTAAGCAGGCTGTTTCAGCCCGTAAAGATTTTTCATCATGGTCCAAAACATTGGCCCCGGCATGTCGGTTGTCGAAGTGTTCTTGCAACATAGCGGCATAGATTTGAGTTGGAGAAAAAGTTTCGCAAAGCATGCCCTTAGGCTTATGCAAATCCTCAGTTCTTCCGATGCAAGTGAAACCAAAATGAACGTAGTCATCATTGCAAAAATACTTTCGCAAGAACAATTATTCATTCCAAGCAAATCAGTATTCTTTGTCTTTCTGCTCAGATGACCCACTCTGTTGTTTTTTGGAAATGTTTTTGAGTTAAAAACTGTTATTACCATTCCAACTTTCTGATACTCTTATCTGTACAAGGCCGTGTCGATTACACGACGCATCTGCTTGACCGTGTGACGTCGTATTTCTTGTAGATATCGGCAGATGATTGGACAAACATACCAGAAGTTGGTGACGCTAGAAACAAAAAGCAGCGCAACCCTCAGCTGGAAAAAATAACGCCTGTTCCCGACAGTTTGTTCGCTCGCGGATTGCAACAGAATGCCACTGTCAATACGCTTGATGCCAGGTAAAATGTTTCAAGGTGTTTTTGCCCTTTGACTAGTGTTGGAAGCAAATGTGTGCATCATGAACACCCACTCAGAGAAATACAGCTAGTACAAAGATTCGTTGCGTCAACGTTGACTCAGAGTTCTTTATCTTTCCGCTGACTTGTTCCAATCGTGTTGGACGTTCGCGTCAAAGGGGATGCAGAACGTATCACCACTTGGTTGCTTGCAAGCTACTTCTATACCAGACGTAACTTTTTTAACCAGACTCTAGTCGAAAAACAAACAGGACCTGCACGAACGGGAAAGACAAGGAGAAAGTCCTATCGGATAAAGTAGGGGTCCTGGTGACAAGTATGTAAGAAAGACTTGCAGACAGCGTATCGTCATTGTTCCGAGAGCTCCTAGAATGCACAGGGGATGGAGAGTTACGGCTGTTCAAAGCAACTTTAGCTTCATCAACTGCTGTGGTATGTGGACAGAAACGACTTAGAGGGGCAACAGATGGCAAAAAAGTAACCCCTTGGTGGAACCAGGGGGTGAAAGGAGCTATTCAAGTGAAGAAAGTAGCATACCAGGGTTGGCTGTAGAACAAAGTTGAACCATCTTTGCATTCGCGGTACGCTAAGACACGAAAGTACGCAGCTGAAGTGGTAAAAATGGCTGATATGCAGTCTTGGGAGAATTCTGGACATATAACTAGTTTAAATCTAAAATCCTAGATTCTGCTTACTGGCAAGTCAACAATGTATTCTAGCAAAACCATCGGCGTCTTTGCGGCGAAATATATAATATTACTAGATACATCGAAGACCGAACGGTGTTGTACACAGCAATGAAGGGGACATCTTTCGGAGGTGGAGAGAGCATTTAAACAGTTTTTTTTTCTAAATCCAGTCACTATCATACCAGCAGGCAGACTACAGGAGGTGCAGCTGGGGGAGGAAAATGCCATCACTGCGGCTGAAGTTTTCCCAGCTGCAAAACACTGAACCCTATGAAGGCTTCAGGTTGCGATGAAATCCGACCTGAAATGCTCAAAGCCGTGAATAGAGGAGTTGTTTAGCTAGCTCGTGTGTGTCCAAGTGGCATGATGCTCTGGAAGGGCACTAAAACATTGATATACAGGAGTGATTATCCTCATACACAAGAATTGGGTCAAAAATTAATGCAACAACTACCGAGGCATTTCTCTCGGTAACCTTCCAGATAAAAGTATATGCCAAGTGCCTTGAGAAGAGAAGCTGCGAAGTTGCGCCAAAGCTGAAAGATACCTAGTGCGATTTTCATCCTGGACGTAGCGCTACAGACCAAAATTTCACTCTCCAATCAACTTTTGAGAAATCTTGGGAGTACGCCAAAGATGTCACCGCGTGTTTTGTCGACCTCGAATAGGCATAAGACCGGATCCCTCGAGAAGAGCTGTATGGTGGCCCATGCGTGCCACCCTAACAAAATTTTGTTTTTGGCATTTTTTGAAAAAACAAACAAAAAAAACGTTTCAAAAAGTAAAACAATTTTACTTTCGTTTCGCAAATATTTTCTAAATAAAAACATTTTCGTTTCAAAAAATTTTATTTCGTTTCGGAAACACTTTCACTTTTGTGTGCAAATTAAAATATTTTCGTTTCAAAAACAAAAATAATTTTACTTTCGTTTCGTCAACACTTTCATTTCGCAAAGTTTTCTAAATGAAAACATTTTCGTTTTTAAAAAAAATTATTTTCGTTTCGGAAACACTCTGTAAAACAAATCGAAAAAAATCGCATCAGTTTTGTGGTCGTGGCCCATGCGTGCCACCCTCCGCCTCCGTTGAGGGCCAGTGTTTCCACTTGAGAAGGTTTGATTTGCAGATTCTGCTATGTCGATGTCTGGCTCCAGTAGTTCGCGATCTTATTACGCGTACGTGTAGACTAGTCTGAGTCTTTCCTTGTTGTGATAACCAATCCTTGGTGAAATGTCTTTGAGGGATTTGTGACATAAGACGTATAACTTGTGGCTTAGAGTAAGTGAATGGTATCGTTTAGGCCAAGAGAAGCGGATGGATTGTGTGTATGGGGGCTGGTGGTTGTGATGCAGTCAGTCAGTACTGGAATATGCTAGCCTATAGCCTTGGTTGAAAAGTTAAAAGCTACTTCGTGATTTTAGGTAACCTAAAGAATTTTATTGGGGATCATTTGTCGAAGTTGCAACGTGTGCCTGCCAACTTTCAACGTTTTTGGCAATTTAGGCAGAAATTTGATAACTGAAAAATGAAGGGTAGCCTACTTGCTCCAGTTGTGATAACCTCAATGTGTAACGGACTCCCTGTGGCAAAGTTTTCGACACAGTTCTGTGATACTGATAGGCAGTGTCGATTTTGCTGATAGGCAGTGACGCCTGTCCAAGTAAACGCACGGGGAGCAGAGTCAGCAGAACTATCTGAAATTGCTGAAAATCGTGATTTCGAGACCTCGTAGTTTTGCTATCCCGCAACCATTTTTAGAGGAAAAAGGGGTGTGAAAATGTCGCGAGGAGGTTCGGAAAGGCGAACAGAAACAGGTTCCTCCTGTCACTCATTTCTTAATGAAATGGCCGCCGGAGGCGAACGCAAGTTATTTTTTCCGAATCTCAGACAACCTTAGGTGTAAACAAGTTTGTCTATGACGTCAGCTGAAACTCGGGACTAGGATTACGTGGCTCAGCTGTTGATTAAGAGATGTTATACAGTTTTATGGAGTTGTTGTTGTTATCCCTGAAAACAGTTTCAGTGTATGGCTTGTCGTTTTTCAGGCAACAGCAATTCGGTGGTATCAACACCCCATTTCCTGGAGCTTCTGGCTTAAACACCCCCTTTCCTGGGACAGCTACTCCGGGTTGGTCTACCCCTGCCGGTGAACTTGATATGCGAAAAATCGGCCAAGCTCGAAACACTTTGATGGACATGAGGCTTAGCCAGGTTAGAATTTGCGTCTTTCGAAAACTATGTGCGGTGAGAAAATCTCTGAACTTGTTTCTCCGAGCAAAACAAACCGGAGAAGCAGTGTTCCCTCTAACAAAATTTTGCACTGAGCAAATTTATGTTTTGGTGAGCATGTAATTGCGCAACCATGCAGACGCATAACCAGTGGAGCGTTTCAAACGGTGAAAGGGTAATGCAGTATATACACGATATGAAATTTGGAATGTTACAAGTACGCACGAATGAGATTTCACTGCGTAAATTGTCGGGTTATACTGCGCATTTGTGTACCTCTTTTAGAGGGAACATTGCGGAGAAGTCTTTTACTGCCGCCTTTTTCAAGGTGTGTCTCTTGTTTTGTCCTGCTATTGGCCGTGAATCTGTTGTACGTTTATGCCTTGGTCTCATCTATTTACTGTACCTAGTTTGCACTTCTTGGTTGTCATTGCAGGTATCCGACTCAGTAAGCGGACAGACTGTCGTTGATCCCAAAGGCTACTTGACCGATTTGCATTCAATGCTGCCTCAGTACGGCGGAGATATCGCCGACATAAAGAAAGCTCGTCTGTTGCTTAAATCAGTGCGCGAGACCAATCCCAAGCACCCGCCTGCCTGGATTGCCTCGGCTCGTTTAGAAGAAGTAACGGGAAAAGTCCAAGTTGCTCGAAATATTATTATGAAAGGAACGGAAATGTGTCCAAAGGTAAGTTTCTTTCGCCCTCGTTTCGATAACAGTGAGCAGATTGTAGATGTAGACAATGAGTGTCATAGTTTCTCAAACTTTAGGAAAAACATCCGTTGCACGTTCGTAATTTTCTTTTAATGAAATGGTTCTGGTTTCAATACAGTTTACATAAGAGGTACGTTTGGCAGTTGCTCAAACAAACTGGTCATACATTAACACGTGAACCACTGTGAAATGCTCTGTTGTGCATACCTGTGGTTACAATGCCATAAATGTTTCTTAACATCGTTTGGGCTCTGTGTTTAATTCCAAAAGCGATTGGATCGCTTTTACACAACAATTTGCATGAGGATGTTTGCTGCATATGATAGGCGCTCTCGCCACATCACTCGATTTATAATCCACTTCATGGTGAAGTCTAACTGAAGTTAATGATCAGATAGATTTAAAGACGAACCTCCAGTACCTCATTGATATCCTGAATTTAGGTTGAAGCTACTTTTTTACGTATTCATTCAGGAACGTTTTGTTCAGTAAATGATAATGCAGGGTTTCCGAAAGTTATTCAGCCACGGCCACAATTTATGAATCTGTTGTTTCTCGAACCCCATTCGTATGTTGCACCAATATTTCCGTCTAACCAACGCGGAAGGATATAATACAAAACAAAAAATTATTGACAATGTTTTATTGTACAAAACAGATGACATCAATGGGACGGGTGGGTCACTTCTTCTTGCATAATTCATCAATTCTCGAAACTATTTCTGACAACAAAACTGATAAGTCAAGAGTCCGCGGGAAGTCTGGACCTGTATTTTGTCTTCATATTTGTAAAAACTGTAAATGCTGTCTCACATGTGGAGGTAGTGGCAAAGGGCAATACAATTTTAGTTGCTTTTTATGAGAGCAATGGCTATTTTGATGTCAAAACACAACATGAAAAATAAAAGAGCTGTTTGATTGAAGCTAGCCATTAAACTTCGATCAGATGACAATTCAGTTAATTCTTCTTCGCGTCCTGACATATCAGTTTTTGTAACAACAAAAGGATTTCATTCCAATAAAAATTATCGTATGTCTCCTTTAAAAATACTTTGTAAAATGTCTAGAAAACAATTCCAAATGTTGTTGCACGTCAAGTAAATGATCTTAGCAAAGCGGGATCATTCCCGTTTAGGAATAAGTCACATGATTAATTATTACTTTATAGACGCGGAATACGAGAATCATTGCAAACAGCTTTTTGACTGTGAATTTTAAGACGGCACAACAACCAACCAAGATTTCCGATTGCAAAAGCTTGCGAAATCATTTCAATTACGAATCACTGCTGTATTGTGACAACATAGATACTGTACAATGCAGGGGCGCATCTAGGGTCTGTTCGGCTGTCATGACAGACCCCTTTGCACTGCAGGTACTCAGCATTAAAGACGATAAAATATTATCTCATACACTGCCAGGCACACGCAGGAGCTGTTTTGTAAAATTTCGCTTCATGTCGAGAGGACAGTCTCCAATCACGATCGTTTCGTTTTGCAGTTTCGGGCTAATTTTATCTGCTGTTTACACCTGCTAGGTTATGACAAAATTAAGTAAGTTTAGGCTTTCCTCAGCGTGACGCCAAGTAACGTGGGATCGTTTGCACTGAAACTGTATTTTTATAAGCAACTTCTCATATTGAAAGGCGCGACAGCTAGCCTCAGAAATTGTGGCAGCGTTATCTGAACAAAATATCAGTCAAGCGTCGTATTTCGAAAATAGCCTTTTTAGAAATCAGCAGTTGACGATGTTGTTTGCTGCGCAAGAAGTCCTATATTGATTTCGAGTAATTCACTTTTACATTACGATGCAAAGGAATCAGAGCAATTGCAATTCAATCGTTCTTCTCCGCAGTGATTTTGCAAGTATATTTATAACGCCGCCATCTTGATAGACAGCGCGCTCCACAGACGCAGTTGTGCAGCTGGTAGTCAGCATCGATTTTATAAGTGTATGTACGTTTGGATAAACAGCTCTAATTGCTGTACGATTGACATTTGCAGAATGTTCGACAAGCTGAGTATCTTTTCAGCACCACATTCGTAAGAACAAACAACGATTGTGATGTAATAAATGCGCTGTGCCTGAAACCAGTGATAACTTCGAAATTTTTTCTTATTTGTTTTGACAATGAGATCAATACCACTTACAAATACTACCAGACCTGTTTGTCCGAACTCCGATCAACCAGAATCCCCGCTATCCGAAACAAATTGCTAGAAACAGATTTCTCCCAACGCATTTCACCCCTTTAATCCGGAAACCTCGCTGTCCGACACTGACTCGGAAATTTAGGAACGGATATGACATATCAATAGAGAAAAACGCTAAACCGGATTACGCCAACTGTTACTTAGTAGTTTATTAAATCGCAGTGGAAGGGTGAAAGTCAATTTTCTACGCACAATGAATGTAACAGTGGGAGACCCTGCAGGACACAGTAATAGGTTTCCTGTACAGTTTTTTTCGTGTTTAAATGTCATTCTGAATGCATACTTGCTCATGTATACGGATCTGCTAATAAACAAAAACATCTATGAGTTTCATTTTGTCATGTTTCACATGCAGTCTACATATTTGCTTCAGTTGACAGTTCGTCTGAGAATGCAGTTTGTTTCTGTTTCCCCTTTGAACGTTCGCTTAAGCCAGACCCATAGCCTAAGTCTAAAGGTTTGGGGGCATAAAACATTTTTAGGGGGTCAAGACTTCTGTTTTTATTATATTTTTTAATAAAAAATTTTCTTGGCAAAACAAAATTTGGAGGAGCTTAAATAAATTTAGGGGGGATTGACCCCGATGCCCCCGTGGCTACAGGCCTGATTTCGATTTTCCGGATACCTCGCTAAACCGACATTATTTGACGAAACAAAGTAGTTCGGATAAACGAGGTCTGACTGTAGTTACGGTTATTTTCGGGACCAAAAGGCGCAGTATCAAAAATTGAATGCTAGCTATTCTTTTTTCATACATAAAGCGCACCGGATTATAAAGCGCATTAAATGAAGCAAAACTTAGGTAAGTCAAACTGTATTCAACTCTTTCCCAATAGCTCCTGAGTGCCGGAGTCGCCCGGGTGCCTGAGTTGCCACTGGGAGTTTAATCTGTCGTCACATACGAGGGAGTTTAATCTGTCATACATGCCTAATCCGCTTCACACGAATAGAATAAAATAAAAGTGGTACGCGTGTTTGATTCGGTGTGTGCCAACGTAGTTAGGAGCCTCGCCGAGTTATACTATCTGTGGTATGTGTCAGCTACTCTCGTGTACTACTCATTGCAATTGTTATTGGTTTATTTATTACGTCTGCTTGCAAAAAAACCGTAACTAGCGATTAAATCAGTGGTTCCCAACCGGGGAGGAATTCCCCCCCAGGGAGGAATTTCATGAGTTCAGGGCAGGAATTTCCATTTTGCAGTTAAGTTACCTATTCAGTGTACAGTAAGTGTTGTGCTTCTTTTTATTGACATTGACTCTTTCAATAGTTATATCACTTTATATTTGTGAGTTATTTAGTGCACTATCACAAGCTTTCGTTGACAAACTTAAGTGCCATTATTTGACCAGAAATAGTTTTTTCCCACTTTTGTTGATCACGTTATTGTCATCAATGAAGACTATTGTTCCAATTGTAGTTAATACTAGCCTACGAACTCGAAGCTACACCGTGACAGGTAAAAAGCAGGTGAGAAAGAATATATTGGAAAATCAAATATTCCTGCAGATTCGTGTAATTGGGGAGGAATAAAAAAAGTTTTGTGTTATGAGGGAGGAATGAAAAGTTCGAAAATAAGCAAAGGGAGGAATGCATCAAAAAAGGTTGGGAACCACTGCATTAAATAAATGGTACCGTTTACCACATAAAACTGATTCTAGATGAGAAAGCACAACCAGGCTCATACATTCGGCGCACCGCATTATAAGGCACACTTTCGATTTTTGAGAAAAGTAAAGGATTTTAAGTGCGCCTTATGGTCCGAAAAATACGGTAGTTGCCCTGATTTGTTCGCAGGCAATCATCTGCTTACCGCGCACGCAAAAACCTGTGAGCGAATGTTACGTCATAGAGCGGTTTATGGGGACAATTGTGGAGTGGTATGAGTACTGCACATTTGCACACTACTTGATGCAGTCGGAGGGCTGCGCATCCTAAGGAAGAGTATAGAGAATTTGCTGTAATTAATCAGAGACGAAGTAGCAACTTGGTTTCGGAAATTTGGCAAAATTGCAAAATTCATCGGTCGATTTCTAGTCTTAAGAGAAAATGTGGTTTTATGATCAACAGCTGCCATTCCGCGACAGACCCCTTTTTTCCAGGCTAGATGCGCCCCTGGTACAATGTATATGTGTGACTTGCCCGCAGTGCTCCGCGGCAGTCCCGTCGCCATGGGGGGTTTGGTAGGCGCAGCACCCCTAAACAAAGCTCCAAGCCCCCCGAATTGAAATATGAAACATTAAACAAAGCTCCAAGCCCCGAAATTGAAAATATGAAATATAAACACTATAAATCAGTGGAATTTTTGTCAAATTTGAATGTCAAGCCCCTTCCCGCACAAATGTAAAGCCCCCCTATTGACGACTTTCTGGCGACGGTTCTGCTCCGCGGACCACAGTTTGGAAACCTTTTGTTCCGGAGGTTCTCTCGCATGTGTTCATCTCTGCTGCGTGATTCCGCAGAGCGAAGACGTCTGGCTTGAAGCCGCTCGTCTGCAGCCGAACGACCAGGCGAAGGCGGTGTGCGCCAGTGCGATCGTCCAGCTGCCGCAGTCGGTTCGAATCTGGATTCGCGCTGCTTCTTTAGAGACTGACGACAAGGCTAAGAAAAGAGTTTACAGAAAAGGTCGGGCGATATACTTATTGGCATGTTGCTTCAAACAATTTTTTGTCGTCAGTGCCATACAACGTGTCGATGTTATAACGCACACAACAACCTTTGGTTCATTGCTGGCATTAGTCATCATGGCTTGTTGAGTCTCGCCAACAAATGGTTTGTGTTGCGTTGTTCAGCACTGGAGCATGTGCCCAACTCTGTTCGACTGTGGAAAGTTGCTGTCGAATTGGAAGACCCGGACGACGCCCGTATCATGCTTGCGCGAGCAGTCGAGTGTTGTCCACTTAGCACTGAACTATGGCTTGCTCTCGCCAAGCTGGAGTCTTACGAAAATGCAAGAAAAGTACGTACGCTGTCCTCTGAGCGCTTGCGAATTAACTTGCAGTTTAGACCTCAACCCCCCTTTTCATGAATTTATGCTGCGGGCTTTTTGGGAAAATTCCATTTCTGCACTGCTGGGAATCACCCTGGTAGTTTCTTACAGTTTTGACAAAAGTCAATTCTTACGTTTGTATAGATTGTGAGTGCCGATACATAATTTTGTGATTTCTTTTTGTTGTAAAATTTGTTCCAAGTCTTGTTCGGCCACTACAAAAGAGGAATTAAAATGCCTCGTTTTGTAGTGGCTGAGCACGGCTCATAATTGACTATATCAATTCCATTTGGTTAGTCATTTCGTTTAAACTTTGAATTCTTCCTTACTGAGCCAAATCTCTGGTCACAGTAAACGGAGCATTGCAGGAAAACAGTTTGCAATGCCTACGCAACCTCAGCAGTGTTCAGACTGCCATACAAGAGTTTATTACTTTTTTGGAAGTATGCAATCTTGTGAGATAATAACATCAGCTGTAGAAACCCGTGGAAAACTTGTTCAAAATCCATACCATACCGACTCGAACCCTTTATATTAGGGTTGGGCAAACATTTTCTACGGAGGGCCGCATGTATTACATCCATAATTGCTTTAAAGACTTTTTACATCAGCTAGCACAAAATGAAGGTGACAATAGACTCTTCCGGTTGAGTAAAAATGCGATTTCGAATGAAACGTGTGGCATAAAATCTCGAGAATTGTAATTTAATCGATGTAATTACTTCAACATAGACTCGAAAATATGTACTATCCATGTGCGTATGACTGTCCTGCGGACTCACAAAATGTTTTCGCGGGCCGTAGTTTACCCATCCCTGCTATACATTGTTTTGTCGGCAACTTTTGCAGGTCTTGAACAAAGCAAGAGAGAACATTCCGACCGAGCGTCAGATCTGGATAACGGCAGCCAAGCTCGAAGAAGCACACAAAAATTTGAAGATGGTCGACAAAATCATCGAACGGTCCATAGTTTCGCTCAAGGCCAACATGGTTGACATTAACAGGTTGCGAATCAGTTTCGAATGCGTTAAACCATTTTATCATGTCCGCCCGTCCTGGTGCAGGGACAAATTGGCAGCAGGTCGTTGGATTTCTTTGTGAATAATAAGAAAAAACGTTCGTAGGCACTTTTCGAAAAAAAACGCCTGTTAAACAGAAGAGGATTAGTACTATAAAAACAGTAAAGGATAAACTACAAGATGAGCACTGAGTTTGTTCGGTGGAACTACCCAGGCCCCAGATACCAATACGCACGTTTGACATTTGAACAAGTGTTTGCTGCTGTGTCATTCCATGTCAAATCATCCAAAAAAAGACAATTCTAAACCCTACCCTTTCAGAATTTAATGAAATTTGGCATACATGTTGGTTTTGGCCCCCAAGCCTCAAATCTAAAATTTTTCGTTGATCGGATGATCGGTTTCTGACATACGAGGGGTTAATTTTTTGAAAATTTAGAGAAAATAAGGGGGGGGGGCGCCCAACTTCAAAACCCTTTCAAAAGGGGAAAAAGCCAGGAATTCAAATCTGACATCATTTTTGTGATTTGGGTAAATTTGGGGGTGATGACCTTTTGACCTTGAAATTGACCCTGTGGATCAAATTTTAAAATGCTGATAACCATTGGATATCACAGCCCTATTTGTTACCTACAATATATCAAAATATGGAATACGTAAAATTTTTTGCTTTTTAGTAATAACAAATTGAAATTAGCATGTGTAGACAATATTGGTTGAGTTCATGCAAATCAAATGCAAAGCAAGTCTTCAAAATGCCATCATTTTACCATGCACAACTTCAGTGCCAGGGTTAGGGTTGCAGTTTGTTTTTAGGACATTGCAGAAGGTCAAATTAACATGGCAAAAGTATATTTCCATGGTGAAATGAGAATGTTAAAAAGTTATATACCCAACTGAATGTATGTTACCTACACTATATTCTAATATGAAATGTGTTTTTGAAAAGAAACATACCACTAAGCAGAATATTTCATTGTTAATGAAAGGGAGATATCAAAATGTTGGCATTGCAAAGTAAAAATTAAGTACACCATATTAAAATGATTTGTTTCCATCATGAGCAAGAATTGCTTATGAAGTTTGCATTGCAATGAAGAAATTGTAATGATCCATGTAATATTCTTCCAAAAAAGCGAAGGACAAAATAATTTCAGGTCCTTTGTAGCTATGAGAAACTGAAAAATCTACCTCTAAATGTAATTCCAAGTGAAAAATACTGCAGCACATGTGCAATTAGACTGAATAAAACAATGAAAGATATGCCAAGTTCTGCACAAACTGTAGGCTCTACTGAAACCAATGCTGGTGTACTAAAGCATGAAAAGGAAGAATTAATGGATACAAGTTACCACAACAGGATATCAATGATGTTGATAGTGTCACTGTTGGTTCTTAAAAGTACATTTTGCTTGTAGAATTAAATGGAAGAAGTCGATGGGGAAACGGAAGCTTCTAAAACTGGCACAGAAATAAAAATATTGTATTGAGAAGTTTTACGAAGTTGAATTGCAGTCATCTGACTCAGAATTAGATGAGAACAACAAAAATATTGTTTGTTTCATGCCATGTTGGAAGAACGGCAAGAAATAATCAAAAGATCCACTTTTTATATAGAACGTGTTCTAATTTTAACCCACCCCCCCTTCACCACAGAAAGAAAAATAAAAGAAATTGGTGCCTCGAACCACTTAGTAAAGAAGAGCAGAGCATAAAAAAGGGCATTTTTAGAAGAGGGCACCAAGAACAAGGGCAAAGCAATGTCACCCGAGCTGAAAGATGAAAACAGTCGAATCTTTCCTGGAAAAAATGAGTGTGCGTGGCAAGGATGGGGAAAAAATCCTAGACTACTCTCCTAGAATACCCTTTTCTTTGTTCAATGCTCAGCTCTTTTTCGCAAGGTAGTTTGAGAAATTGTTTCATTGTCTTCTCTATGGTGGTGAAGGGGGAAGTCCAACGCTTTTAGACAAGTAATTCATAAAGGCGAAGCAAATGAGCAGAGTTTTTGTGAACAAGCACGCAGTTTGAAAGAGAAGCTAAAGTTTATGGAATGAATAAAATTTGAAGTAATTAATTGGATTGGCTGACAACAGTTTAATAAAATTGGGACTGGTTCTGTTTAAATTGAAAAATAACATTTAGCCTACTTGCTGCTGTAGAAGCTTACAACTAAAGCTGTATTAGCCAGGCCACACTTATCTTTAAAAACAGCTTTCATAGCATGGGCGCAATATCTATAATAAGCATCATAATTCTTTGATTGTTGTTAGGCAATGGTTGCAAAGTTTGTTTTTCTAAGCAAGAAATAGTTGATGATGACGCTAGATTTGCTGTTGAAACGTTCTGCAACTTTTTGTTGGCTTTGTACTTCTGCTAAAATGATTCCACTCTCAAATCTACGGTATATTGTGCAAATATGTTATGTTTTAAGACAAGGTGTGGCCAAGTTGATACATCTGTTAACCATATGTTCATGCAATAAAATGGTTTCTACCTGAGATTCTTAAGATGCTAAATTCTTTCCCACCTGAATAAAAATCAAGCTTTATCCATCTTTTTGTAGCCTCAGTGAAGTTTGTGAATAGTGGGATGTACACTTTGTACAGTGTTGCTGCACGTGCTTAGTTTTTATTATTAACTTGCAACATTGACAGCCAAGTGTGATAGTAAGATATGGAGTTTTGGTAATGCTTTGTGACACAGAGGTTGATAATAGTAAGGTATGCACCGTATCTTGTAAATACTGCGTGACAGCGACACTACGACAGTAAGCTTAATAGTGAAGTGCATCGGTTATTTTTCTGCAAATTCTTTTTGTAGCCTCAGTGAAGTTTATGTACAGTGTTGTTGCATGTGCATATTTTTTAATATTAGCTTGCAACATTGACAGCCAAGTGTGATAGTAAGATGGGGATTTTGTGAATGCTTTGTGACAGCGAAGTTCATAATATTAAGGTGTGTACTGTATCTTGTAAATACTTTGTGACAGCGACACTGCAACAGTAAGCTTATAATAGTGAAGTGCAGCGTTTATTTTTTATTTCCCTGGAAATTCTTTTCTCTGTTTTTCTATGGACAAGTACAGGTAACTTAGCATGCCAATGGCTAATCATGAGAAGAAAGGAAATATTTTACTTCGAATACTTTCAAACACAGTGTTAGTAATCGTGTAACAAACCGACTCTCTTCTAAGAACCATGTTCTCCCACGTCAGTTTTGTGCCCTATTTAGGGGATTTGTTTTTAGTTATTTTGCAAATATCGGCAGCTAACATTTTTGATTTTGCTCTAGCAGTTAGACGATAAATATTTGGTAATTATATTGCTATATTTGGCAATGTAGGCAGGTGGTTGATATTAATAGCGATGTTGGTTTGATTTTGAGATGCGACACAGCTACTACACAGGGAGCAAGTTTGGGAGAGTTCGATCCCATTAGCGCAACAGCAGCTATTTTTAATAAGACTGTTACCAGTTTGCAAGTGTAAGTGTCACTTAAACACGCATGGAAAAAGTCATGGAATTTGGTTTTGAAAATTGTGTGGGAACCCTGTCTTGTTTTGCTTCTCCAGGGAGCAGTGGATTCAAGACGCGGAAAGCGCCGAAATAGCCGGATGCATTGCAACGTGCCAGAGCATCGTTAAGCATGTGATTGGTGAGAAAAGAATGCGTTTCTTGCAGTTGCTCTACTTTCGCCGAGACTTCCTAAACACTGTCGTTGATAATTTAAATACTGTCAGGAAAAGACCTGTTGGTTTCTCAAACAAAGCGTAACAACGAGTTGTAACTTGTAAGGTTGCTGTGCCGCACAAGTTTTGCTTGCCTTTGCTTTCACAATATGTGGCTAAAAAGTGTCTGTGCATTTCTTCAGACGCATATGCCTGAGCTCCATTTATTAGTATAAAGTTAACTTGTGCTATCCTGATTGAGTCTTCGGACATTGTCAACTGCGCGTCACGATCTTGTTTCATTTTTTTCTTCCTCTCGTTGTTGAAGTCAGCAAAGTTAAGGTGAATTCGAAGGGTAGTTAAGTAGGTTGCTTCAAAATACGGGTAGAGTTGAGACAGAACGAGCTCGTAGATGTTTAAAGTTTTCTCGATCGATCAATTCGGAACGTCGCGAAGGTCACAGAAAGCCAGCAACGCAAGTGTCTCTCACATCGCTCTTTTGCCGGACCGCCTTCCTCCTTTCCTCTAATCTCAAGCAATCGATTTATGTGGAGGTTTTGACGTAACCGAAACGTGGTTTCTGCGGAATGCTGGCTGTACAATAATAATAATGTGTTATGAAATCTATCACTTGATTAAGGAACGTCCCACCTGACATCTCCGGAGTAAATGCATTAAGAAGTGTCGCTTGACGGTAGGGCCGTGCCAAAGCACTAAAATTCAGTAAAATTATAGGATCCCTTGTACCTCGACCACGAGTTGGGGAGCCCTCTCGGGCCCACATTACACAGCATATATGGTCGGCGGAGCAAGGAGTGCGGTGGGTCAGGAATCCCACTATTTCTTAAGGGGTGCGCGAGGTACAAGGGACCCCATAATTTTACTGAATTTTTATTTTTTAACATAAAGTACATCATCGTCAATTTTTCTGAGTTCCTCACCTTGTCGATACGGCAAAGCTTATTTTCGTCTCAATGTGATGTTGTTATATCATGCAGCGTCGCTCTGTCTGGCCTGTTACAAAACATCTCTGTAACGACTTGGTGAACCGTCTATTTGCAGTGAGGAAGCTCGTGATGGTCGTATGTGAAGTAAAACTCAAATTTTACGCAGTTCCTAATACATATTATCCGCAGAAGAGGTTGGCGGTCTTGATTCTTAGGATACAAAGATTAACGAACGGATACGACGAGAACGTTTTTGGAATGTGTTTATGTGTTTTGGTTAATAAATTACCGGAATTATTTGAAAATTTGTACCGATCTTGTCATCGCAAATTGAGATTTTCGCATTGCAATTTTTTGAAGTTTGTTCTAAGGTGAAATGGTCATCGATGACGTCATGCAATCAGTCAACCGTGATGTAGGTGATTAGCCCAGATCAGACCCCGGACCTCCTCAATAAAACTCGTTTTGCCGCCACTGCAAGCGTAGTACCTCGTATGTGGTTAAAAATTTGTGATGTGTCAAAATCGTGGTAGAAGTTTTTATGATTTTAAGGTTTCGCAAGTGAATAATGAAAACTGATGACCTTTTCGTTTTTCAGTCATTCCCCAGACAAATGAGGTCCTTGTCAGGTGTTTTTAGGGGGAGGGGTGCTTTTATATCAGAGCGGCCGGTAATCGAAGCCAGCCAGTGGCGTAACTGGAGGTTTTCTAGGCCAGAGTAATTTAAGCAATATGACTGCTCGATGTAAAGACGACCACGTCCTGCTATAGTGTTGGTGATGTGGGTGAAACACGCAACATTGTGTCAAATGAGTGGAATTCACGGCAACTCCACTCAGTTTGACGTCATAAGACTGGAGGAATTTGGTCAGTTCACGGCATTTGTTGCGTCTGGGCCCGCGGCTTGACGTCTATTTGTTCTCCGCGTTAGGCATTGGCATTGAAGACGAGGATCGCAAACACGCTTGGATGGATGACGCAGAAAGCTGCATATCGCACGGAGCGTACGAATGCTCACGAGCTATATACGCGCACGCACTCAGCACACTGCCAAGGTAATGGTTTTTCTACTTGCCTATTTTCTGTTTCTGAGCCTTCTGCGCAGTTGGTTAAAAATGAACCAGCGGGTTTGGTGACACCACTATGTGATCTATGAACAACTATTAATTACCTGACTGTGGTGAACTTCGTGTTTGTTCTTGTGTGGTACCTAACACACGTTTCTATTTCTAAAAGCGTGCTCGCATCCCGATTTTTGTTGGCAATCTCGTATTTTTTGCATGCTTTTACGTTGTCATGCCACTATATATTTTATTTGTCTCGTCTTTTTGTCTTTCCTACGAATCGCAGCAAGAAAAGCATCTGGCTCCGTGCGGCGTATCTGGAAAAGAACCACGGCACGAGAGAGTCGCTGGAAGCATTGCTGCAACGCGCTGTGGCTCACTGCCCCAAAGCGGAAGTCCTTTGGTTGATGGGAGCTAAGTCGAAGTGGATGGCCAACGATGTTTCCGCAGCCCGGTGCGGCATTTTTGCTTGTTCGTTTTGTCAGTGCATAGCGCTTAGGCATTTGCATTCGGTGTCATACTGTGGGTTTTGTTGTCCTTATCGTTTATACAGCTGGTTGTTAAATGCCGTCACGATCTAGAGCGATGTGTGTGCTGGTGTTTTTCTGTCAAATTTTGTCACTGTTTTGCACAAATAAGTTAAACATACGGTCGTGTCGTACTTCTCTAAATGGAATCACCCCAGCTGTTATTGTTCGGCCATGTGACTAGCATTCCCCAGGAACTTTTGCGAGGCCGATTCTGCTTGCTACAACCACGGGAAAGCTATAGAGGCTCAGACGGCGTGATTGCAACACTAACCTGTAGTTTGGTTGCACCTCGGTGTGGAACCAGCAGAACTATCAAAGGTTGCTGAGAATCACGACGTGTTTCGAGGCCTGATAGGTCTACCGTCACCGCTTCACTCTCTGGAGGAAATAAGGATTGGAAAATCAGGTTAAACATACGCTTCTGTAAATCCAAATTAGGAGATAAAGTGACGCAGACTGTTTGCAGTGATTTCCTTGCTTTTTTAACCCTTTCCGATACCGTCTCTGTTCTCCACAGATCGATCCTGGCATTGGCTTTTCAAGCCAACCCGAACTCAGAAGACATCTGGCTCGCTGCAGTTAAGCTCGAGTCGGAGAACAACGAGCATGACAGAGCGCGCAAGCTTCTGGCGAAAGCACGAGCGAATGCTTGTACTGCTCGCGTCATGATGAAGGTATCGCGCTGGCACTCATGGCAAATGCGTTCTGTTGAAACCTGCGTTTCTTGCTGAGGAAATTTATACCCAAGTTCGCTTGGTGTTTTTGGTTTTTGCTATCAAGCTCTTTCAGTCTTTTTTTCCACCGTTACCTTCATTTAATAGTCAACAAAGCTTTTTTGTATATTTATAACTTCCACGTTGTTCAACTTAACTTTGCCGAATTATGTGTGGTAAATTTTGTTCTTGAAGCCAAATTTCTGAAGCATTAAAGTGGTTGAAATTGGTCTTCGAAATTGCGATGTCTTCGATGTCGTGGTTGCAACAGGCTTGTTCACCACCGGCTGGCCGAAATTTGTCAGTTATTTTAAATTTACGCTGTAACTATACAAATTCGTTGCCTCGTGTTGTAACAGTTTTCGTAACAATAATGGCATGTTCCAAATTCTCTGTCATGACTGTTGTGTGGTCGTCTCGATTTCAAGTTCCGTTTCATTGACGAGCTGTTGCATTCAGTCGATCAAGCTCGAGTGGTGTCTGAACAATCTTAAGGAAGCTCAAATTTTGCTCGACGAGGCTACAAAGAAATATCCCGACTTCGCTAAGATGTGGATGATGAAAGGCCAGATCGCTGAGCAGACAGGAGATGTTGCCAGAGCACGAGAAGCATACTCTTCCGTGAGTTGCTACATCACGGTGTGGTTGTATTGTCCGCTGTGGGATGGCATTAGTTTTGACAAAACGCTATTTGCTGCTTAAATCGTTCCTCAGCCCAGTGGCGCCGCCAATAACTTTTTTCGGGAGGGGCCAGTTAATGACGTCGTCACTGATGTCGTCTTGAGTGGGACTGTTCCTTCTGTTTATTTTCTAACAATTGAAAATTGATATAACACACCAGTAACAACCTTAGCAAGTTTGTCTCGGGGAGGGCCGTTGCTTCTTCGGTCTCATTCTGGCTGCGCCACTGCCTCAGCCATGTCAGAACGCAGGATGTGCCACGACGTTGTCATGAAATATAAAAATGGGGTCTTTAACGTGTCCGATTGAACGGTAGTACTTGCACGAACGTAGAGACGGCTAGAAGCCTATAACTCACGATAAACGAACGTAGAGACGGCTAGAAGCCTATAACTCACGATACCTTTTGCAGGAAATAAGATGTAAAAGCTGTTTCTTTAGTAAGGTTCAGGTACCGCCATTGTTGCGTCAGCTCATAATGCGGGCCCTCGGGTTACTTTATAAGTCCTCCTTTGGCCCTCGGAGCATTTTGAGTTTGAGACTCTTGATCTACGTACTTCTTTTGTGCAGGGCCTGGCGAAATGCCCGCGCGCCATCCCGCTCTGGATCCTGCTCAGCAAACTGGAACAGGAGAAAGGCACTCTTACGAAAGCGAGGGCCGTACTTGAAAAAGCTAGATTAAAAAACCCAATGTGTGCAGAGCTGTGGTAAGTCTTAGTAAATGTGTGGAGTGGTTTGGAAAGACTTGACCTCAATGTTCGACTGTGTCCAAATGGATAATTTTCAGCACTACTTTCGCTGATGGACATGCACTATATAGTTTTGATAGCCGCACACTTTGAAGCGTCGTACCATTTCTTTGCTTTTCGTCATCTATTGTGTGAAGTTTCGCCAGAAAAACCTTCATACCTTTGGTGTGAAAACCTCAAGATTTTGTCGTGACCGTTTCGTAGTGAACCGTTGTCAAGAGTTGTGTGCCAGACAATCGAGTAACTCTTCCGCTTTTCTTCTAAGGTTGGAATCGGTCCGCTTGGAATGGAAAGCCGGCATAAAAAACATCGCCAGCAGCTTGATGGCGCGCGCGCTCCAGGAATGTCCGAACTCCGGGAAACTCTGGGCCGAGGCGATCTTCATCGAAGCACGCCCGCAGCGTAAAACGAAAAGCGTCGACGCGTTGAAGAAGTGCGAGCACGACCCGCAGGTCTTGCTCGCCATCGCGCGGTAAGTTGAAGCGCTGCGAACTGTCCCCCCTAAAAAATTGCTCTTCTGCGCGAGTTGCAGCGGGATTAGAAGCGCGTTACGTGAAGGGGCGGCTTGCGCATGAATTTGGAGAGGTAAGTCTGAGGCGCTCCAATGTAACCTGATATTTTGCTGCTCATCCTCGTCGGAGACGGCAGCATTCGCCAAAGAAGAAATTACTTCTTTCTTGTCGTTTGTAGATTGTTCTGGAGCGAACGCAAGTTAACGAAGGCCAGGGAATGGTTTCTGAGGACCGCAAAGATCGACCCTGATTTTGGCGACGCCTGGGCTTATTTCTACAGATTTGAACTGAATCATGGCAACGAGGTACGCGAGATTGTGTAGAATGAATCTTCTGATTGTATGCTCCACCAGTTCAATGTACAGAAAGTTTTTCTCTTCTTTGCGACGCACGTCGCGGTACTTGCCGCCTTCTTTTGCAGGAGAAGCAACACGAGGTGCTTAAGCGTTGCACGAACGCCGAGCCCAGACATGGTGAACTGTGGCAATCGGTTTCGAAGGACATTGCAAACTGGAAGCTGAAAACAAAAGAACTTCTGCCTCTGGTCAGTTCCAAAGTTTCGGTGGCGTTCTGAAGCTCGCCACTCTTGTTTAGCATCACGGCAGAGATTCGCGCCCGATGTTCGACGGAATGTCAGGAGACTATGCGCAGTAGTGTCAGACTTTTCGTTGGCGTCTAAGAAGAGTACGGTTGAAAAAAGCAAAGCTGCCGTGTGGTGAGGATTTTGCGCGGGTTGAATGCTCGTAGCGTAACGTTCCGAAGGCAGTGCACTCTGCAGCTTTGTCGTGCCCAGTCCTGCGGTCAATACCGTTTACCACACTACGTAGAGTTAGGGTTTCAATGGATGTAGTGCATTTCAAGCCGCTTATTCTATACGTTGCGAAAACGCAATTCTGCGCAAACTTGTGAGTCTTTTCCCTGCTAACGTAAGTATATTGTCCGGTCACACTACTTCGTTACAGTCGCAGCTCGCGTCTTGATCGCGGTTACAAGCATGATGGTTCCGAACTGTTTTTCTACATCGAATGTCGGTGCATGCAGTTGTGGCGTTACTGCACTGGTAAACGCTGTAAGGCTGCAACAGACATGCTTGATATTCTGACTTCATCTTGCTTGGTTGATTAATAAATGAAAAGTGTATCTTTCGGTTATGCATACTGTTATTTCCTGACTACAGACTAGCGCAGTGGTTCCCAGCCTGTGGTCTGCAACGGCGAATCCAGGGGTTTGCGTGTTTCTGTATAGCTACCTCTGACACTGGCCAACGCAAGACAACCTCCAACACAAGGTAGTAGTGCTGAGCAACGATATTTGGTGTCAGAATTTCCCCATCACTTCGGATTGGCATGAGATTGTATTTTAGCCACAAATTAATTTGGGATCCGCGAAAAAATAATGTACTTAGGGGTCCGCAAAGAGAGAAAGGTTGAAAACCTCTGGTCTAGCGGTTCTTCCTCTTCTGAGCGAGTTGTTCAAACCACTGCTTGGCCGCACTAGATCTCCGGGCAGGTGTTGAACAGCCAATCGATTGTCTCGTCGTCCAGAACCGTCAGGCCGTGCAGTCCATAGGGAGGTCGATGGATTGGACATTAGAGGACAAGATGGTCGACAGTTTGTTCTGCGCCACACTGGTCTGGCGGTGTAGACCTCAATACATTTATGTTCGGGAATTGCAGTTGTAAAATGTTCCATGAACGACAGCGTGGAAACTTCGAAGAACCACATTTCGCATAATCACAAATTTCCTCACACGTTTCGCTGCCCGAACTACTTGAACAAGGTGGTTCGACCAGTGGCAGCTGCACGTACGTCATTCAGCAAGAGGCGGAGTGTCGCTTTTCATCATATGGAATTTTTCCCGTTTTTTAAAACATGCCTTTGTGTCTGCAGCCTGCCGTCAGGGGTGGAGTGGTGTGTCCGTTTGAAACAATCCTGTTTATAACAGACGATTCGAAACAGACCATGTTCATAACAGCTCTGTTCATAACACAACACATCTATAACAGACCCATTATGAAGGTCGTCTGTTATGAACGTGGTCTATTATGAACAGGTCAGTTGTGAACGTGGTCTGTTACAGTGGTGTAGGAGCAGAACCGTCGCCAGAAAGTTTTCAATGGGGGGGCTTTGCGTTTGTTTGGGGGGGTTGACATATAAAAATTTACAAAAACTGCACTTATTTATAGTGTTTGATCACGTTTCAATTTGGGGGGCTAAGCCCACCTGTGTAGGAGGCGGGGGTGCAAGCACACCTCCAGATTTGTCGAAAATCCCTGAAAATCTGAGCAAAAATGCCGCCCACCGTTGTCTTTAAAAAATCGCGCACAACGTTTGTAGAAAAACATTTGAAGATCTTTTTTTGGACGCCCATGCCCTTTCAGACGCAATTAAAGCCCCGTGTTATTTTTGCAGACCCAATTTCAAACTTTATCTGCAACATAGCAGTGATGTGTTAATGTAATGAATCCTTTAATGACAATATCAATGCCGTGTCAACGTCAAGCAATCAATGTTCTATATGTTTGTTACAGTATGAGTAGCCTATGTTTGATCCCACGCAACCGGCGCAGAAAATAAGGCCCACAACAAGTGTTGCGCGGCCTAATAAAAAGTGCTGAACGGCCCACAATTGGGCCGAGGCCCCCCACTGTGCACATTGTTATTCGTATAACTGGATATCTCATTGGTGCAAAGTTTTGAGTTTTCATTGGACAACTCTGATGCAAGATACACTGGATATTACAGGCGCGGGCAACGAATACGATTTTGTATGATTGCATACCGGTTATTCTATTCTTGTACAGTTAAAGGATACAAAACAGGTCTGAAACAAAGGTGTGACTGATGGGAGTTCAAGGGTGCGAACCTCTCTTCTGACAAGCTAAATACAAAAACTAAATCCCCATTTTGTTTATATTTCGGTATTCAGTACCATCTTGGTTTTCAGTAAGTTGTTTTTTGGGGGTTTTCGGAAGTTTTTGGACTGTTATTTTCCTGTGATTTTGGGTTTTAGTATATAGAAATCCACATCCGGATACACTTTCATTTCTAAACTTTTTTTCTGAATGTTGGCGAGGTTATGGTTATGGTTTATTGTTTCATATGACTCAGCCAACAAGCAGAAGCGTCATAAAAGCCATCGCATGCAGTAAGCCAATCGTTAGCGAACATTAGAGCAAATGAAAACACAACGGCACAATAGTTGATCAGTGTAAACAAAGAGGGGCGCTGTGTCATATAGGATTGGCGAAAGACCGTGGCGGTCATCTAGTCAACCAACCCCGTTTATCACTCTTTTACCAAGTGTTGAGAAACAACAGTTGGACATCAAATAAGCATAATGAAAAGAAAAACAAAAAAACGAATGAACGCAGAACATGGTGAAGAAAATGTACAGGTGAAACCGCATGCCTATGTACACAGATGAGTGGATCGAATTTAAGTGAAGGATTTTGGTGTGGTTAGAATATTTTTAGCAATATAAAAAAATTAAAAAATAGTACTAATAAAAAAGTTACAAAAACTAATTAAAGAGGTACAGAAGAAAAAAAGCAAAACAGAAAAAAACAAAGGGTGTACTTATATGTCGAGAAGTATAGAATGTGCACACAGAAAATATGAAAAAGTAAGTGTTCACAAAAAATAAGCAGAGTTACAGAATACTAGAATACACAGTATTTTGTTCTGGACAAGGGAAATGTTGCTA
>Ga0210059_1002565_pt1 | contig 28514 bp, 18 predicted proteins | sample Ectturendosymbi2_FD_188042 | JGI IMG/M metagenome (GOLD analysis project Ga0210059, IMG submission 188042) | Ecteinascidia turbinata endosymbiont from Florida, USA - Sample 2 (SPAdes) (version 2) | ecosystem: Host-associated > Tunicates > Ascidians > Unclassified | place: Key West, Florida...
ATTGCCCTTCGAGGAATCTTGCGCAGTTTGGTGCTCATTCTGATCGTGGTGGTTCGTTAGGACAGTCGTGATCTGTGCTGTCGAAGTGCACGTTTTAGCGGAATAAAGCCTAAGTTGAGGTTATGCGAATCTCTTTTCATATCAATTTATTCAGCTAAAACATACCACGGATAAATATCTCAAGCCCGCAGGCGTTTGGTGTCAAAGTCGACTCGTCTGAAAGCTCGAAAATTTCGTTGCATTGGAAGCGCACCTTGCTGAGTTACTTGCGGAGAATCGAAGATATTACAGATGAAGTCAAGCTCGACATCTTGGTGAGTCTTCTGGATACTTCAGTCTGCATGTACACTGCTGATTGTCCTACATTCGAAGCTGCTATTGCTCGACTCGACGAAGTGTACGTTAAACCCATTAACGAAGTGTTTGCACGGCATAAACTTGATACATGCCGTCAAGAAATGAGTGAATCACTTGAATATTTTCAGCGACTGAAAAAGCTCAGCGCCGATTGCAATTTCACGGCAGTCTCTGCGGTTCAAAGTAGGAATGCATCAATACGGGATGCGTTTATCGCGGGGCTTTGTTCTTCTCACATCCGGCAACGACTTTTAGAAGATAACGTGACTGAACTTCAAGCTGCGTTTGACAAAGCTCGTTCGCTTGACGATGCGCAATCGTATACTTCGGCATCTGTTGCTGTATCAGCTAACCATTCTCTGGCTGTTAATCTAACCGGTTCCGATCAACATACATTTGTTAACCAACCGGAATGCCTAGCAACAAAAACACAGCTGTGTTTCTTTTGCGGTGCCCGTCAACACCCCCGAGGAAATTGTCCAAAGACTTGCGTCTGCCACAAATGTGGTAAAAAGGGACATTTTGCCAGAGTGCGCCGCTCATTGCAACGACCGCTTCAACAATCACGAGCTGCGCCTATTGAAGATTTTGATGGGGATTTACAACTCGCAACCTTGCGGCCGTTCCTCGAGTCTGACGATGAAAAGGTAAATGTATATGTATTTATTCATGGAGTTTTGGCCAAAGGCCTTATCGACACTGGCGCCAAAAGCAATCACATCGCTTTAAGTTTTATCCGGCGCGCCCAACTAACTGTGCAGACAAGTAACAAGGTCGAGAAAGTTATTCTGGCCGTAAAAGGTTCAGCTGTTGCAACTAAGGCATTTGCTCAGCTCAAGTTCAACTCTGTAATCGTGCTTATGATGATGTAAAGTTCACTGTAATGAATGGCCTCCTGTGGGACGTGAAACTTGGTCGTGAATTTCGGAAGCTGCATAAAAGTGTCCAGTTCGGTGGACCAGAACAGAACAATCTCTGCAATTTGGTGTTCTGGAGCCCTTAAAGTGCCCAAATCCCGTACGATTGTTTGACCACATGACACCTGATTGTCATCCCATTGCTGCCAAGTCAAGAAACTATTCGAAAGCTGACCAGGAGTTCATTGAAACTCGAATATCGCAATTGCTAGCAGATGACATCGAACCAAGCGTTTCTCCGTGGCGTGCCCAATTGGTTATAGCCCAAAGTGAAAACCGTAAGAAGCGTCTGTGTGGACTACAGCCAGACCGTAAACAAATTCACTCACCTGGGCGCTTACCCGCTTCCAAGCATGCAGAATATTGTAAGCAACGTGGCAAATTATAATTGGTACTCCAGCTTAGATCTTCGATCCGCCTACCACTAAGTGCCATTGCTACCCAAAGAAAGGAAATTTACGGCGTTTGAAGCAAACGGTCGACTGTACCAGTTCAACGAATGCCATTTGGTTTGAAAAACGCTGTTGCATGTTTCCAACGTGTCATAGACGACATCATAGCTGCAACGGTGTGCGGCAAGACAAAGGAAGAACATGACAAATATCTAAACCTTCCTGAAAGCCGTTCAGGAATGCAACCTAACCTTAAACGAAACCAAATGCGTATATGCTTCCGAAACCATCAACTTGCTTGGATATCGCATATCCAAAGGAATCTTGCAGCCCGATCCTGATCGTGTGAAGCCAGTACTAGACATGCCCGTCCCATGTAATGCTAAAGAGCTGCAGCGCATGTTGGGGATGTTCTCCTATTACGCGAAATGGATCCCGCGTTATTCTGAAAAAATCAAACCGTTGGTTGTGCTGAAAAAGTTCCCTCTGAATGATGAGGCATTACATGCTTTAACTACATTAAAAACAGATCTTTCTTCAGCCACTCTTGGCGTGTTGATGAAGATCTTCCGTTTACATTGGAAACCAACGCGTCGAACATTGCCATTTCAGCGACATTGAACCAACAAGGGGAAAATTAAAAACGACAGAGTGTTGTGTTGGCGCATGGAGCTTAATGAGTTTGATTTCGACATTGTTTATCGCTCTGGAAAGCTTAACTCTGCTCCAGATGCGCTTTCTCGAGTTTACTGTGCTAGCATGCATGGGACCGCACTTCATGATATCCATGCCTCGCTGTGTCACCCGGGTATCGCACGTTTGCATCACTTTGTTCGTGCGAAAAATTGACTGTATTCTGTTGAAGACGTTCGCCAAATAGTCCGCAATTGTAGCGTATGTTTGGAGCTCAAACCAAACTTTTACAAACCCCCTACTGCTCAACTCGTCAAAGCTACCCAGCCGTTTGAGCGATTAAGTTTAGATTTTAAGGGACCATTGCCGTCTTCGACCAAAAACCGATACATGCTTACTGTCATCGACGAATTTTCACGCTTCCCCTTCACCTTTCCCTGCTGGCTGGAGTGTTGACGCTAAAACTCTCATATCATGTCTGAATCGTTTGCTTGTGTTGTTTGGTATGCCCGCTTACATCCACTCTGATAGAGGTACTGCGTTCATGTCGCATGCATTAACGTCTTATTTGCATAGCCACGGTGTTGCTTGCAGCAAAACATCAGTTTATAATGCGCCTGGCAATGGGCAGTGTGAACGGTATAACGGAATTATTTGGCCAGCTGTTCGACTGGCATTGGCATCCCGTAAATTAGCCGTTAGGCAGTGAGATGATGCGTGTTACCTGACGCACTCCATTCCATTCGCTCCTTACTCTGCACTGCCACGAGCCCAACACCGCACGAGCGACTATTCAATTACAAGCGGCGATCGTTCTTTGGGGTTTCTGTGCCTACCTGGTTGAGTTCTCCAGGTCCCGTATTTTTGAGGCGGCACGCACGTTCTAAGTACGAGCCACTGGTGGAAGAGGTCGAACTGGTGCATGCCACGCCCAACTACGCTCGTGTTCGCCTTTCTACTGGCAGAGAGACGATGGTGCCGTTACGAGACATTGCTCTAATGAAGCGAGCACCTGCACCGTTATTTGATGCTGCAAATCAGCGCGATGTTGCACTGTCCGGAGGTTCTAGTCTCGAACCGGAAAATTTGAACAGCGATCACGCTATTTCCGCTGACGATCAGCAGGCACCCTGCGAGGACACTGGTGACAATGTTGTTAGGGGCAGGAACGACCGGGGTACTCTGCCGAGTGAAGACATTTCGCACGATACGTCACCGTGCGTTGACGACGCTGTACGTGTTGAGCCTGCTGCCCAATCAGCATCACCTGGTGCCAGCGCAATGGACTACGGCGGTCAACGCGTCAAAGGAGACCAGTCGACCGCTATGGGCTTGTTCCCTATCACTGATGTGATCACGTTGTACGCTTGTAACGTTAGTGCTTATGTTGTCCATTATTTCTTTGTTTTCGTGTTTATTAACCTTTGTTCTCAACTGCGTGGGGTAGAATCTCCTGCGATAATTTCCTTGTGATGAGCGCGTGCGAAACATTCTGTTCGTGGAATGCTTCTGCGTGTGCATTGATTGCCCTTCGAGGAATCTTGCGCAGTTTGGTGCTCATTCTGATCGTGGTGGTTCGTTAGGACAGTCGTGATCTGTGCTGTCGAAGTGCACGTTTTAGCTGAATAAAGCCTAAGTTGAGGTTATGCGAATCTCTTTTCATATCAATACCCTAAAGTTGTCCAATCGAGGCGCCCCAAAACTTTGTTGAATCAGACACAGTGCCGCAAGGCTTAAGCGCACGATAAGCGTCGCAACGCAAAAATACAATGCACAAAGCACAAATTGACAAAAAAAAGCAAACGAAAGCATTACCCTCCTGGAGAAGACAAATGCAATCATGAAAAGGCATATAGCTACACATGGTTAAGTAAAAACAAATCCATTCATACCACGAGAGGAGACAATCCCTATACTGCCTGCAGAAGGTGACATGAGGCATGATTTTCAGACCGTTCGATTTCTGTCCAGAGAACAGCCCCTCTAAAAGAAATACCTTATTTACAGAAATTGTAGAAATCCTTTGTAAGGGTTTCGATTCAGTTTTTTCCCCATATCGCAGTAGTCTTGATTTATCCCATCAACTTGCTTCTGTCCAAATTGTTTCGAAACGACATCGTCGTGTACATTTCATGTTAATTGCTCCTAATTTCGACTTAAAATCTCCGCTTTACAAACAAACACATTGTTTACTTGAATTCTATTCATTCCGAGGTACAATCGCTGCAGGTTTTCAAGATGATGGAAATGAGTCAGATCTCGCAGCCGGTTTTCCTCCAAATGAAGCTCCTACACGTATAAAAAAACAAACAATTTTTCTGAAAGTGGAAAATCATCACCGCGGCATGGGCGTACATCTGCCGCCCTTCGGAACAGTGGGTGGGCCAACAGTTTCCTTCGTCTCATATGCCACACAAGCATTACTATGCAACAAAATATTTAAAAATAAGCTTATAAAAACAAACTGAATTCTTGTTATTATCTTGCACAATCACCAACCTTTGGTCAGTGGTTCCCAAACTTGTTCGAACCGTTGCCCAAATCAAGATAGAGATTTTGTCTTATTACCCTCAATAAAAATTTTTCGTATTTTAGGTAGAAAATTTCTTCTGCAGTGATCACTCAAAATACCGAGCAACATTGTGATTTTGGTTCCGTGTTACCCATCGAAGAATCACATATTACACCTGGGGGTAATTTACCCCCAGTTTGGGAACCACTGCTTTAGGAAGTGCAAAGAAACACAGTCAAAAACACAAAAAAACGTAAAAAACATTAGGGTGCGAAAACAAGAGCGTTTTCCTCACGAGGCTGACCGGTTGGTAAGTTTTATAGACTTGTTCAGTTTTTCATGCAATCTGAAAAGTTCCCAAAGATTAATTTTACAAATTCAACTCCTCCAAAAAAGGAAAAAAAACGCCAAAGTCCCGGCAAGTTCATAGAGATTTCGACCTAACCTTCAGAAGTCACATGTAGCAAAACTGGCAGATGAAACCGTCATCAAATACTGTTGATCCAGTCAGCATAGCCTAACCTCTAACCTCGTAAAGTTATATAAAAACTTTTTGGTTCGCTTTTGAAGATTACGTATTGAGTTTCGGCAAGGTTGCACTTATTTTACACTGTTCCAGCAAAGCTCGTTCGCTGTGGAAATTTCCGGCCACATAGCCTTTCCTCGATACATCCATGAACGACACGAACAGCCACAACGCATTTTCGTATTCATGGGATGGCACGTCTCGTCACATTCTGAGTGCATGTAATTATCGGTGTTCAAGACAATAATTTTTAAAACTAGCATAACTTTTATCAACAGATGTTGCACGAAACAGGTTCGGTTCAGTTATGATCCATTCCTTGATATAGTAGTTTGCAACGCAATGCGCTCGTATTTTTTTGCGTGCAACACGGATACCGTCTCAAGTTTTTAACCCTACTATTGATTGGCACAACCAAATAATAAGTGCGAGGTAACCGAATTAGATATTGCTGCTTCGATCAGTACTACCTCTATTTGCTGCAGAGTTTGGTATATTGCATCACTTTGGGAAATGTGTTGAAAAGGCAGAAGTACACATCATCGATACCCTGAACTACTGAAAGTTGGAATCTTTCGTCGATGGCAAAAAACAAACCGTACAGCACTCATCGTATTCCCCACCAAAATGCAATTTAGTAAAGTTGTTGAAGAATGCTTGTTGCACTGCAAATAGTTAACATTACAGAGTTCAAACTAACGAAGCTTCAGGAATCAGTGCCACGGCTGAAACCAAAATATCTTCGATTGCGTAAGTTCATTCCCTACTCAAATGTTTAATAGCTGATCAATAAATTTAGATTACAGATAGATTGAGTTCGTCGACACGCTGCTGACATTGTACACGTAGGTTTGAACGACAACTATAGTTGCTTTTATAAAGACCTCATGCCAGCCCGTGCACAAGAATAGTGAATGGAAAAACCGAATTGAAAAGGCTTGATAAGCGATTTACCTAGGATGGTTTTCGTAAAAAATACAAAATATTGTTTTGGCTACCATAAAAAAGAGAATTCATTGTTTGTTCTAACGTAAACACATAGGCCTTTGCAAGGTCTCACGTATAGCTTTTGTAATGATATCACAACTACCACGTCAGGCCCTGAACAGAAGAACAAACAATCGTGTACGAAAATGCAGAAACGCAAAGCAGAGACACATTTTAACAATAACCTTCCTTTTTCAGCTTTCAGAGATCCGCTCAACTAACCACCACGACAATTCATAATTATATTTCTAGTGTGCGTTTGCAGACAGTTTGATAGTCACAATGCAGTTTTGTATAAATCAATCTATGCGTACCTAAACCATAACTTGACATTACATTACAGACGTTAACAAATTTGTGGCCAACATCGGCAGCAAACTTAGCAAATAACGTTGAAAACAAAAAATTAGAGCTGCGCAATAGTATTGCTTCAGCACAAAGCAGTGGGATGACTGACAATCTGGGAGTTCCATTGCTGACTTGGACCTCGGCAACGCTGCATTAACACGTTAATGTCCGCCGTAGTTGGTACAAGAAGTACGGCGAGACAGTTTTTTAGGGTGATTCGAGAGACCATTTCGGACTCTCAATTTTTTCCAACAATCTCTCAAAATACAGTAGAAACTCGCTTTACTACCACCATCAAAATACACTAAAACCTTGCTTTACGACGATCTCCGTATTCAGATAAATTTGCGGTCTCTCAAAATATCTTTGCGGTAAGCAAGGTAAAACCTTGAAAAACCCTGCGGCGGCAACGATGCAACTACCTTCCATATGTTGTGTACTGGGACGTCACACAAACCCCCGTCAATTAAAATTACTTCAAATACATTCCACAACAAACGCTGTATTGCGAACATCGGTTTAAAAGCGCTGATTAATATGAAAAGTTTCGTTCAATATTTCACATCTTTCTATCAACCTGCGACTTTTTACGAGAGGTTGTGGGTAGCGGCAAATGGGTTGAGGATAACAGAAAAGAAATAACATTTTCTTTATCAGAAAACAACACAAAGCACGTACTGCGGTTAAGCGTGCACAACGAGACTTATTTATTTGATACAAGTCATCTCAAAGGTTCCGATTCTAGTATTCATTTTGCCACACAACGATTGAAACTCACCAGCTGCTCTTTACTAAAGCACACGAACCAAACCCATTCATTGCACAGCGACTTATATAGTTTTGACGTTTGAGCTTCGTGAATAGGCCATTCACAGCATCACGATCGTTATATCAAAAAAAGAAGTTTCCTACTGCAGTACTATATGACAAACGATTCTATGCCCGACGTGAGCAACTCTCTTAACTAACAACTCTTACAGTTCACTGTTCTTAAAATGACCTCTCACCTGCAAATTCCACTGACTAACAAAGGAAGAATCGGTGATAAGCTTTATTTTGTTTCGGTCCAACACGAGCTCGCGCAACTCATGCAGACCTTCGATGCCTTCCACTTTCGTTACTTCGTTGCCTTGAATTTTAAAATTGTCAAAATCAGTTTCAAACGAAAATAACGCAAGGTGTGTCTCAATTACATATGTCCACTATCGCGCTACTTGGTTTGCGAAACTGATTAAAAATTTGCTGATCGATTCCTTGCTTACACCCATCGTGGAAAGTACATACTTGATTAGAATGATAACACAAACGCAAAACACTTTTCGGACATTCCACTTACCTTGCAAGAAAAGCGCTTTGAGGTTAGAAAGTCGGCTCAGTTGCAGAGCAGCCATGTTTGTGATTTTGTTATAACCTAAGTGAAGAACTTCCAGACACTCCATGACCGGATTCAACGATTCCGCTGGGGCGAGTTCATGCGCAGCTTGCTGGTTCATGGCGTACTGAGATTTGACCTGCAAGAAATCTCGGTCTATTATCAGAAGTGTTGGGAAAATTTTTTCCATGTTCGACAGAAATGCAGCCTTTTCCTGACTTAACAAAAACAAGCAAATCCGAATGCTTGTCAACACGTGCATTAATCTTCGCTGGGTATCGCTGACGAATGGTCACCCTGTCCGATTACAACTGTGAGATGAGACATCGTTATAAATCTTCATTCGCATGTATTTGTGGTGGCCCACATAATTTACATTTGTACGGTTTTTTACATAAGATTGGTGTAGCATTTACACACGGGAAACATGTGTTTAATTTTCCAAGAAACTTACCGATAACCGTACACGATCATACGGCAAGTTCAAAAGCAACGGGCGTTTACGGATGAGGTCTCCGCGTCATTAAAGGTTTTTACTGAACCATGAAGTGCCACTGAAAATCCAGTGATACCATTGCATTTAATCGCACACCAACTGGATTTTCCATACAACGACGCAACATTTTTTCCGTATGAAAAGAACAGCCACGCGTTCGAAGAAAGCCTCTTATTGCTGCGTAACCAGAAGGATAACCTTCCACCTTACCACTCATCTACACAGCATGTTTAGCTCAACTGCACTTCTTCAAGTAATTCCAGAAAAATGTCAGAGCATGAACCCAATTATTAAAGCTGACTCTGTATTACTAGATCACATGTTTGCCTTATTCAAGAGGCGCACCACACGGTTTGACCACATGTGCTTTGATGCCGTTTCATGAAAATGACTACATTTGAAATTTACACAAAGCGTTTGAAACCAAGAAAGCAACTAAACAGCTATGCTGCCACGTGTCTTAGGTGACCCTCCCAAAGTCGCAGTCAATCGAAAAAAGACTTTCGATTTTTTCACCACGAATTTACGGTTGAGCCGCATGGAATGACGATGAAACTCAATTTTTGCCACTCTTGGAACATTTTGTCACATCCAAGTGGTCTTGCATTCATAAGTGCCTGTGCTTGGAACAATCTTTGCTGTGTTTTAAAAAGAATATAGGAATGTGGTGAGGCACACACAAGTGCAAAGATGCGTCAAAAGTAGTTGTCAAAAAGAAAAGAAAATAACTGAAATTAAAATCAGATTATTTATAAAATTTGCTTTTGAAAATCACCACTTTTCAACCAGAAAAAGTATATACCACATGCCAACTCTACATCCACGCTAGGTCATGGCTGATGAACCAATGGACAACACTTTACAGACGTATTCTACGACATAACATTTGACTATCTAACTACACGGAAAGGCAACGTAAAAAGTGGGTGATAACAAATGGCAAACCAAAACTAGATTGTTGCAAAATGGTGTTAGACACGTTCTATTCTAATTTATTTTCTTCGGGATTGAATATGTTAAATGGCCATTGCAACGAACTCACGATTTTGAAGTTGATTTCATGAACAAATCAAAGTAACATGTGTACGCCGACCTGTTGCTTAAGATTACGAGGTCGAGGCATGATGCATTCGACGTGGTTGTAGTTGAGGCAAAGAACTCGCAAGTTCCTCAAGTGGATCAAGCCACTGAACGATGAAAGATTGTTGTGCTCCAAGTTCATGCTGAGAAAGAGCTTTGGTTAGAAAGGGCGAACCACACAACGCATCGACAAAGTTTTCGTCCCAACCAACCTTCTTAGATTTTTGAATATTTCTGCCGGACCGATATCAACTGTTCGGATCAACGAATTGGGAAAATCCAGCTCCTTAATTTCTTGAAAGTTTGCGTGGCCGATTTTCTCGGCGACGAAATCATTCGTCAATCTGCAAAGCCATTAATTTTAGCAAAAAGCAGGATCGTTAACAAAAACTGTGTGGATTTCGGTTAAGTATACCTTCTGCAAACGGCCAACTAACAGGGAAAACTAAGCAGCTTGCCACTTGGCTGCGTACCTGCCACCGAAGGCGTCTTTAGCCGATCCCTCCTCCGATGTCTCAATGGCGCTGCCATCCAGTGCTTTCAGGAAGGACAAGTGAAAGATGACGAACAAGCGGTAGTTTTCTGACTGAATAATGGGATTGCCGTAGAGATCAAGAATCACGAGTGACGTCAATCCCTGTAAAAAAGTACAGATAAGGGAACCGCGGCTTTAGCAGTAATTGAAAAATCTTGACAGCCACCATTTCGGGGAACTCAAGCAGCCAAACTGCTGCAGCACTGCATTAAAAAACATTGTACAGTGACGGCTGTGGTCGCATAGGACGCTTACTTTTCAATTAATACTGATTCTGGCAAAAAAAACTTGTTCATCTTTTGTTTGGAAAAGTAAATAGTACGTAAACACTGCTATTAAGATATAATTTCATAAAAAAAGAATATCCACGTGTCTTGTTTGTTCAATTCCTCACACCAACCGTGGAAGAACATGAGCATGCAGGCAATTGATGCTATAACGAGCTGACACGTCAATGCCATTTTCACACTAAGGCTAAGCAGTATGAATATTGGTTACGACTAAGTTGAAACATTTAATAAAGTAATGTTCTCGATATTTGTGGCCATACTGTTCGCAAAAAGAACTTATAAGCAACTCCGGGCGTTGTTCACCAAAATGATTTGCTTGTGTTAAATAACTGCGGCAGCAATTCGCTCACAGCAAGAAAAGCGGTATAGGACAGGTCCGTAACTGACAATTAGGCTTGTTCATCCGTTAACGTTACAGAATCGAAGCAGAAATATCTGTCACAGCATTGCTTTGAGAGAATGCATGTCTCCAAGCGAACCGTGAAAATCCACATAAGTTAGGTAAAAAAAACTTTGGAATAGTGTGGTTAGAAACTCTGGTTTTATATCACACCTAAAGCACGTTTTGTAGGTTTTTACAACAGGAAAAGATTGTTCTTTTCCAAAAAAGGTTTGCTGTCTAATCAAAAGTAAAATTTGTTCGTGGCATAGGCTACCTATAATATTATTACGTGTGTCATTTCCAACATGAAGAGCAGTACCGGGTGAACTCATGTGACCTGAGTTTATCTTTTCGCTGAAACATTTCGGTAATTTGTCGGAAATAGCTTTAAAAACTTTCTGTCATTTTATCGTTTGCGGACATTTTTTATGACTGGAAAAGACATTATGACCGCATTGATTTTTTTCGGTCATTTCAAAAAAATTCGCCCAGTGATCGAAAAATGAATGAAAAACAATAGCATGTGACTACTAAATCAAGTTAAATTCTGCAGCCACAGCAGTATTTGTTTAAAAAAGAAACAAAAAAATATGCGAAAGACCCATAGAAATGGAAATGTCGCCCCAGCATGCAGCAGATATTTAACCTACAAAATACTATTCACTAAAACAGAACGCATGTGAATTTTATACATGTTCAGTGCCACGAAGCGCTTGTTCCACAAAAGCATTTTGAACGCAGCCTCAAAAAAGCTCCCGAAACTATTTCTAAGAAACAAAGGAGCCATACACCTAAAATATTTATTAATTTTTTGTGCATCTTATGGAGCTACTTCTTTGCGTGGCACCGCAGTAGTTCCCGCACTGAGCATATTTTCTCAAGTCTCCACGTTCACGTTAAGACGTCATAACCAGCGAAGTACGTGCAAATGGTTTGAACCTCGCTAACAGGCGTAGAAAATTTGACCAAGTGTAATATGAGTCTCACGATCCACAAAAAGTGTTTGGATAAGTTCACGCAGCCAATATTTGAAACGGCTCCCGTGAGTTTAAAATTTGCTGCTTGACCCTGAGGTTGCAAGCATTGCTGTTGCCTTGTGTATCAAGCAAATCTGAAACGAAGAAAATTAGAGCAACCACCACTTTGTCGACCGTAAAGTCTCAGCAACAGAGAGTGCTGCTCACAAAACGATAATGTGATGATGAACCACAAATAACCTTCAAATTGAAAATTTCCCGAATATTGTTGACTCTGTTGTTACCAATGTAGAGTTCCACCAGGGAAGTGATCCCCGTTAAGCTTCTGAATGAAGTTATTCTGCAATTAACAAAACTATGCTAAGGCTTGTAATAGCACAAAGTAGCTTAAAAGCTACTCTTACGTGCTTGCCATTAGGCCACAACCGGTAAAACAAATCAGGCACAAAGCTTGCTTAAATAAACAAACGCTTAGCAACACATAAGATTTTTAAATGTCAAGCAAGGACCTGTTGTTTTCTAAAGACAGGTATTCCAAGAAGTTCAGGGTATCGAGCCCCACATTTTCAAGCGATGACAAATAATTGCTGGTCAGATCAACTTTCCTCAGAGCCGTCAACTTCGCAATGCCTTGACACAAAATTTAGCAACTCGCAATGTTTTGATAAATCGACGCAGACGACAAACTAGAACTAACAAGCTTGATAGTTTGAAGACAGATTTTCTTACGAACTGTTAAAACCTTTTTCCGTCCTGAAACAAATGCACAATGCATACAAATTTAAAGCATAACTCAACGTCACAGTGCAGCTCTTATTGTCGTGAAACTTTTCTATACCGAAGAAGAGTACCTTTAGGAGGAAACTGTTTATATTTGAGTATTGTTGGTAAAATACACACACCTAGCTTCCTCCTGAAATTTCATCAGCAGGTTTGAGTCACAAGACTCGTTGGATGCAACAGAGCACGACGGTTTCGAATTATCCACTGCGCTTGTCTTTGCTAAATTATTTTATCATAATGCATTTGAAAAATTCTGCCAAAGCTTTCATGGCGCTAACAAATCTTATTATAGCAACTGGGCTTAGCAAAACGTTTTCTCATTTCAAACTCGATGTGCGCTTTCAAAGTTTTGTCAAAACCAAGAGCAAGTGATAAATAACTGAAGTTCGTAACGCATAACAACCGCGAGATAATCAAAGAAGCTTTGCAAGATGTATAACAATCTTTTTTCAAAACATTAAAATATTCTCTATATTTTTACCACATGCAGACCACTGAGAAATTGGATATCGGGAAAAACCTTCAACATACAAATGGAATGAAATAGTTTAATGCATGAACATCTACTTCCTAAATATATCAAAGTGTCGTCACGAAAGTACGAGCAGTAGACGAAACGAAGCCCTAAATATGTTTTTAGAGATTGAACACTGATAACCATATAAATCTTTACCATCAAGCTTGTAAATGCAATTATCCTGCAAAGACAATTCTTCCAGTGCCAAACAGCACTCCAACCCATCCAACTTCGTAATACAATTCCCATTAAATGAGGCCCATCTGAGGCTCCCAAGCTTTTCCAAACCTGTCAGCTTGCCGATGTATTGGCCATCCAAATTCAAAGAAGTCACCTTCGTGAAACACTTGAAATGTTACCAGTTTTGAAGTGCAAACAAATCCTAACACTGATTATTGTATACGCGATATAGTTGTTCAAATATACAAGCCAGTCCAAACATTTTAGTCCATAAAGAAAAAAAGGTTCCCACCAAAAAAATGAAGAAGTTGGGAACACAGCAAACGCCTGTCTTTTTGAAGCCACTTTAATTAAGGAGCACAGTCCATTCGTATGCTTCGGTGTGTTTTCTACACCGCTGTACAATTTCAAAGCTAAAACAACCGCCAGCAGTTTTTCCTCAGGTAATAATCGACCGTTAAATGATCGCAGTAATCGCTGACGCTAAGGTATCGGGAAGTAGTCGAGTTTAGATTTAATTTTTATTGCGCCGCTTCATTCTTGCGCTTTGTGATCAAATGTCTTGCGCATATTTCGTTGACTTCGTTGATGGTGAAAACAGATTTACAATTCCATTGCGACTGTATTAAAATTTGTTGGTTTCGCGTTACTGTTTCTAAATGAAAAAATTGCAGCGAGAAAAATGCGTTATCTGCCATCACCAACGCCATAGCAAAACATTTATCCCGACTCAGCATGATAAACAGCATTTGCTTCAAAATAGAAAAATTGCACGAGATACCGGCTGACATGAAATGATCGTCGTTATTATACGAGGTTTGAACAAACGGATTTTGTTGAAGCGAAGACTTCGGGTAAACTTCATTTTTCATTTCATCTAGGCAAGGATTTCCGAAGGTAATTATTCCAAATACAATGTGAAGCTTCACCTTGCTCATCCACGATGGATCCTTGAGATCAGGTCTGTTTCTGCTCATGCTCGACAGGATCTGAGCTTGAGTATGAAGACTTAAAGTCTTAAGTACATCCTTCTCCGATCTGGAATGCATTCCCAGAGAGGCCTTCAAACAAATAAGCTACTGCAGCAAAACGAAAAAGGAAACAAGTGTTTTACTAACGATCACGGTGTTGGGAAGGCAGCAGACAACTTGCATGCATGACAGCTGATCATTTACTTACAAACGGTGTCATATTCACCTGCGTTATTCTTGTACCAGCGACAAGTCTGAGAGCAGCGGCCGCATCCGTCTCACTGACTGGTGTACCGTTTAAGGAAGTCAAAGATTTCAAACGGCCGATAACTCGCAAGTACAAATACTCGGCCTGAAATAAATTACAAGTAGAAGGCCTTTATTTAGTAACTCGCGAAACGAAAGCAGTCACACAACCCTCCATGGATTTCGGGTGTAGAAGCAAAGATTTCAGATACCGGCGTGATTCTACTAAACAAGCCAGCAAAAAAGTAATTGTTCATTTCCATAAAAAAACAATGGCAGGCGAAAAACTCCTTAGTTGTTCGCTGATCATTAGTATGAATAGAAACTTAACTTCTGCAGATAAAAAATGCAAAAAAAACACAACTGCTTTGATAAAAGCACAATCTCAAACACTTTGGCAATCGTAACCGCATCACAGAAATAGAACAATGAGTGATATCAAGTATCGTAAAGTGAAAGCATCCGTGGAAGAATCCCATCTAATTTCTTTCAAGTAATTACAAACATATTTAACCTCAACAATAAAAATTAGAGCCGTAGATGTTTTGGTGCCACTTTAAGGGGTAAATTAAAACATTCGTACAAAATAGAAGATATCGTGAACGGTAGCTGTTTTCTCGTTATATTAATGAAGTACGTTCAGTTTTTGATATTTGTACCATGGTACATATAGCGTTACGGGTTTCCAGAAATCAAGGGAAAAAATAATGTACAAGGTTAAACATCAATGCCATTTTTTCTCCGACGAATTTGAACATCTCTCTCAAGCAGATATTTTGAAAAGACATGGCATTACTTCATGTTGAAATTAAGCTTGTCACCAAATATCAAGCCTTACAGCAAACCAAACAATTGGAAGACACTATGTTGAGTGAAAATTCAAAGGTCTTTGTCTCTTCTCTGCGGATATCATTGAATGCTGAGCGAACTTCACGAAAGCAAAATAATGACTGCTTTCGTTTGGTTAAGAGTATTTGAGCAGCACATCTTTTTAATCGCATAAAGTTCATTGTACAATGAAAAAATGAATGAATTTTCAACACAAAAGAAAAGGCATGCTACTGGTTATCAACCTTGATCCATGGATTGTTTCGTAAATCAAGCGTGTTAAGTTGTCCAGCATGTTTTCTGAGCACAGTCAGATCATCACGCAAACTGGTCAGTTGGTTCCAACTCAAGTTCAAATCTTTCAATTTGGACATTCCCTGTAAAATTGTTGGCAACTATTAACAAAGGTTTCACTGTGAGACTAGACTTAAAATGTGGCCCTAAATACACTCAGAAGTTCAAAAATCTAGCTGAAAGCTTAAACAGCTGGAGTCAATTTTAGTAAGATTAAATATTAAAACACAGCTTTTGGGCTCAACATAACTTACCCTCATTCCTTCCAAAGAGCTTATCTTGTTAAAACTGGCATCGACTTTTTCGAGTTGAGTCATGTGTGTGATGTCCTCGAGTCTGGACAGTTCATTAAAACTTACCACAAGCTGCTTAAGTTGCGACAAAGCGTTTATCCCTTTGAGTCTGCCCAGGCCGTTTCCATGGAGGTTTAACATCTGTAAAATTATACCCAAACTGCTGTCCATTCCAGTGCCGCGCGAAAATAATTGCACACATTACAAAACACCTGTATTGAAGATAAAACTTGTCAAACACACGATGTTCGAGCCACGTTAAGTACTTACGGTAATCTGCGACAAAGATACTGCATTTCCCAACTTGAGCAGCATATCATCAGACAAAGCGACAAGCCGAGGACGCGGCCGCAGCTGAGGAGTCATATTCTCGACCTTGGCATCCGCTGCAATGTCTCTCGAAAATAACGCAGATGGATCACCGGAAGTGGACGTCGTAATGGCGACGTTTGCCCCCATCCTTGCGCCGCTCATCCACTCCCCCACCCGGAGTTGAAACGGGGATATTGGCCTCTGAAACAAAAGACCATCGTCAAAACCTAAAAGATAGAAAAATCGCAAGGCGAATGCATACGGTGGTTCTTTACTTATAGCAGCAAATGACAAAAAAAACTGCACAAAGCAAATTTTTGGAACACAAGAAGCTTGTACGGAAAACGCAAACAATGAAAATGTGCGTGAACCACCTTGGCTAGATCGCTGGGAATGCAAAATGTTAAACAACTAAGATACAAATCTAAGTGTGAACGGAAATCTTAATTCAGCTAATAATGGTGCACTCGCAGTGTAATTTCGTTGTTGTTAAAAGTAATTCCTGTTTTTCACCAGACAGCTTCAACTTGAACTGCCAAATGACACGGCATAAGCAATGACTACACACCAACAGGCTCAACTGTAAAATGGCACAACACAGGACGAGTATCTTGCTGCTTCCGGTTTGAACAAGAAAAAATTTAATCAAGAAACTAACAAGACGTATTGAAACCTTGCGACGTCTTGTGCAGCACTTCGAAACAAACCGGTTAAAACGCAACGCAAAAATTAAGTAATGCAAACGCAATTAGGCAAGAGGAGTCGTGAGTAATATATCTACTGTTTGTCATAGAAAACCGCGTGTGGCATTGGGTATCTCAAAAAATCTGGAAACACGTCTAAAATTCAGTTTTAACTTTCAACCTTCCATAATGCGTATGCTGAAAATAAGACGAACTTATGCGTTGTTTCGAACTTTTGCGTTGAACTTCGAGCAACAAAAGAATCCATTCAATGAAAAAGTACACAAAACCACCTACCTTGCCAAAGTATTCAAAATCCACCACATATTCTGGCAGGATGAGGTCACGGTCGAAAACGAACCACTCACACTGCCTTGCGCTACAGTCGCAATCATCTGAGGAAAGATCAACGAAGCACTATGGGTAAAACAGGATTTGTAATAACCTATAAAAGGAAGCTAACCAAAACCTGACCTTTCCCCACATAAGTAGTTGTGATGGAATCTTTTCTTCCTCTGTACACACTATCAACTCCGTAGTATCTGTCTGAAGAAATTCTAAGAAATACAGTGAAAATGCAGTTTTACGAATTCTGATGGATACGATCATTTACCAAACCAGTAGCGGAAGCTGCTGCGACAAAGCATTGATTTCCACTGTTTACGATTAAACAGCAACTTATTTTCTCAAGCACAAGCATAGTTTTTTTCTACTTTAGTATTGAGCAGTACACGAAAAGCACTAAGAAAAGTTTCATTATTCGCTTTGCGCCCCCTGAAGAGCGTTACGAGCAGCCTGCGAGCACCTTCATCCGCTCACTCTGCGCCGTGGGCCATGCGGATACTTTCGTAGTGAACATTGTGGTGTTGTCAAGTCGGTAGCAGCACCACGCATGAACCCTTCTATTGCGTCTATCAATCAATGCCGACCACGAGGCTGGAAAGGACACAAGGTCTGTTTTCCTAAGCTTTGGTGTGACTGGACGGGGATTGACCCATGAAGTCTACCAACTTAAGAGGTGCGTTCTCCACACACTATCAATTTGCCGGCACAAACACTATAAATCCGCATAACAGTTTCCGGACAAAACACAGCATCCTTCGGACCACCCTAAGGAAACACAGCTCATGCAGCAATCTCTTACTTTGATCCACCTTGAGCCGGTGCACTCTTTCCCAGGTATACTTTTGAAATAATCACTTGACCTACGATAAAAGGAAAGTCAAGAAGTAAAGTTGAATGAAACGACACGCGACGTTGAAGCTCCAGTAACTCACCGTGTCTGAAGGGACAAGGATCAGCATGGGAAGTTTCTCTGGCTTCTTGAAGCAAGTGGTCCATTCGAGGTTTCTCACACACATATAAGCTGTTTGAAAGCGGAATTGCACAATCCTATCAATTAAAAATCGCAAATCAAGCAGCCCACAGCACTAGCATTGCATGGATACCTCCAAGTAAGTGAGCAGCGTGAAAAAAGAAACGACAGAACAACATTTTAATTTCCCCACAAAAAAGGTAGTTCCAAAATGCAAATTACTAGAGTACTTTTGATTTTCCAGAAAGGTACCAAAGAGCAAATATACCGTATTTATTCGCCTTTTCTACCAAATATTGACCAAGAGGTGTGGGGGGCGACCAGGGGCGTGCAGAGGCGGGAGTGAACGGGGCGACAGCCCCGGGCATCCAAAGAATGAAATTACAGAAATAAAATTGTATGAAAATGCTGCAACTATAGATGCTTCTTCGTATTGTAAGGCTAATAACACACACTCCACGCATCTGATGGAAACTTGCCTGAGGGGGCATGCAAATCTATGTGACCCGAGAGATGAACCCCTGCCATCGTCATCTTATGGCCGTACATCCTACCCTCTTACCCCCTTTGCGGGTTGGCTAATTCTTGCTAAACTATTTTTAATCTGCGGTTTGCCGTTTTCAAAATATCTCTTGATTCTCTCTCGGGAGCGTGAAAGGTGCGCAAGGGTGGACGGGCGAGTATGGCAGCAACATATTGTTGAAAAGTAATAAATGCTTTGTTTTTATCATTCGTAAATTCATTATCATTTCACTGTAAACGCCATAATCAAAACAAAGCAGACAGCACAGTGCACAAAAACCGAGACCTCGTAAACTTGTTTGTTCAAAGTTGGATTTACGAGTGAAGAACGCTTTGTTTCTATGGTGTCTTGTCTGCTTTGTTTCAGTTTTAATGGCAATGCGCATTTTGTCATAGGTCTATATCATGCGTGACGATTTCGCGATGGACTCTTGGCCTTCAGTTTTTGTAAAAAAGATCAAAATAATATCGTAAAGTTTTCAGAAAGAACATCGTTCCGTGCTGTTAAAACACTTTCGGCGCCAAGTACGATACGTTGAAAAACGTACTGTTTTTTTTGAGGAGAGCGCCAGCGTTCTTTCTGAAACGGATTTCACTTTTTTCTCACCAAAAATAACATGCTAAATTCTGTGCGCTTGGCACGTACATTTCACAACAACGTCACAATTGGTATTGTTGCGTATGTGGTACGAGACTCGTACAGCTTTTTTCTCGTCATAATTCTCACTTGAGGTGAAGTTTTTGTGGTGTGTAATCCTTTTGCAAATGGAAAAGGTCTGGACAAGCAGTTTTTCTGTACATGTATTTCTCACATTTCTCAATACAGTGCTAGAATGTGGTAGGGGGCATACAATCAAGCATTCGCCCCGGGTATCATCAGACCTCTGTACGCCACTGGATGCGACATATCACCGAGGGTGCGAAAATTCCACAAGTAAAAACAGCTGATATGATAGCGGTTTTGCAAGGTTCAGTAGCATGTGCTGATGCGCACTGCTGTGTCACATGCCTATGAGCATGTGCACGTATTAAATTGTCAACAGATAAAACGGCCTGCACATGGTTTCCTTGAGTGCTTGAAGCTTCATTCAAAAAACTGGAACCTTTTTAAGACAAACGTCGTTAACACTGCATTTACATTACATCTAACCAACGCAAAGCGATATCGTACAAGTTGAAGTTTGTAAAAAAATCTGCTCAGAAAATTAATTTTTTACTATTTTGAGTCAGAGTTTAGGGGTGCAACATATACACGCATGCGAGTTATACTCGAATAAATGTGGTTAGTTTTTTAATGCCAAAATTATAGAGTAACCCCTGTGAATAAAAGACGCAGTCAAATTTTATACCAAAAGCTTATAAAATTCTGTTGACAGAAGTGGAAAAACGAGAAATAACCACAAGATATTGTCCATAAAAAACGACCTAAGCACGCTTGTGAGAAACTTCCCGAAATTTCTAGGTGGCGTGATTGACATAACCGTGCTGGGTGAAGACGAGTGTATACAACTGTTATTATTACAAGTAACAGCCCATTTACTTATAGTTCAAATTGACTTGTGCAGTCATACCAGACGAGCTCGTCGAATGAAGATCTCTTCCACAGCACGGCATGACCAGTGACAGTCGCTTCAATCACCAGTAGCTTCAAACCAATGAAAATACTCGTGATTTCAAAAGTAAAACATAATCTTACATCTTCATTTCTTGATTTCGGAAAGCCGTTAACAAGAATGGTGTGGAACTCCTGACTTGCTGCACCTGATTTCGGGTTCCACACATAGAAGAGATAGTCCACCAGCTTCTTGTAATGTCTAACAATGAAAATGGTCATCAGCATAGATCGAATGTGAGCATAAATAACAAAGCTGTTGTAAAACGTTATGTTCGTGTGTTTTTATCAACCTGCGTTGTGCAGCACTGTGTGTTTGTACTATGGATTTCATGTCTGCTTACAAATTAAATTCATTCAAAGCTTGAACAAATGAGGAGATTTTTCTAGAATTTTCCCGTAGAAGCAATCGACTTTTTCCTACAACTTCTCGATGAACTTATGAGATTGTGAAGACGAAAACGAATTAAGCAGGTTTTAATTATCAGAAATAACCATGCACTCAGCAGGGTTGCGGAGTTGGAGGTAAATTGCCCGACTCTGACCTTCCAAAATTTCCGACTCCTCAACATAACGTGAAGTTTGGTTGTCAACAATTTTGTAGCAACAAGTAATGGAAATGGCGGTATACAGCAAGAATTTTATGTTTCAATTAAAGTTTCAAAAGAAATTGTACCGTTTCAACAGGAATTCACAACTTAGGAGTGTGATGTATAAAATGATTCAATTGGACTCCCGGGGTCGGATTCACATAAAAAATCCGACTCCGACTCCTAGTGTTGTTGGGAATCCGACTCCACCCAAAAACCTCCGACTCCTTGTGACTCCACAACCCTGCCACGCATAACTGGTGTGTCAAAAATGAAAAATCGTTTGATTTTCGCAAATTTTCCGTGCTTGCTGAAAGAACAATATTTTGGAGCAAAATGAAAACAGGCAAATGTTTTTTTGGTTTATTTCAAACACAAAAATTGTATTATAAACAACAAGAAATTCGTGTACATATACCACGTTACGAGCTCAGCGATGAGATGCCCATGGGATTACCATTAGTTAACTAAAGTGACTCAACTAAATGGGAAAAGTTTTAAGTCGATTACCGATGCAGAAAACTTTTCGCCTGACACTGGTTTCACTGCTATCGGTCAAAATGGCCCCGATATTGCATACGAACATATTTTGATGTAGGACACCTCACTGGATGGACGTGTTTTTTTGTTCTCATAGGTAATTATTTGTAATTGACATTTCCGATTAGAAAAACTCTGTGAAACCTCAGAATTGTTTTGGAAAGAATCTGCAGTGCCTGGGATCATTATATGTTGCGATGTCTTATGATCACATAATATAGTGGAATAACTTACAAGTTTTCATAACAATCTGGACTGACTGATGATCAGCAATTACGGTAATGCAAGTAATAGCATTTAGTTTCACTATACATGACGGAAATGAAGACCTATACAAGTGGTCAAACTGCTTGTGGGTATGTGTGAAGCTTAGTTTTAATTGTTGTACTTCAATTACGTAGGTATCAAAACTTTTATTCACCATTTTCAAGTAGAATGCACACACTGTGAAATGACCAGTCACAACGAAACATGCAAGAGAAATCGGAATTTAGCGATTTTCTTTAATAAATTGTAATAATTTGCAATAAATTCGGGGCGTACATCCTGGAGCATGATAGCACATAACTTAAATTGTTTTCACGCTGAATTGAAACGTCATAAGGTGACCCTTTGTAAAGTTTTTCGTGTTTTTCTTGAGTTTTCCGGTCAAACCTTTGGCTATTGGTATCTTGTGTTTGCACACCATTATGTCGTCATTCGTTATTATTATTTTATAACAATCAATGACGTATGAGCAAAGTGTATTTCTTTTCAACAGTGTGGAAGAACCTCTACGAGAAAGGATGATCGCATTGAGAGAAAAAGGAGTAGTCGAGCTTCCAGCGAACCTAAGTGAAGGAGTGTACACCAGGCCAGACGATTTTTGATATATCTTTCCCACTCACATGACAATATTTTGAACTGCCGCAGATTTCTTTCGTGCAATAAGTTTTTTCCAATGTTGATAGTTAATCAAGCAATAACATGATGAACGTCAACAAACCAGGAACATTTCTTACATAAAAACTACCTTTTTGTGAAATACGACGGTCTAAATACGCAGCCATAGTTTACAGCTGTGTGACGTAAATTAAAAGGTGGATCGCAAGAATAGTAAATAACAGCGTAGCTTGCATATGTTGCTATTTATTTACCAAGTTATGCAGTGCTAAGACCTGGGCATGACGCTAGAGTGCAACAAGTGATGGGCTACAATTCGGCAGCACTGCAGCATGGGGAAAATGGAACTCCCTTTAGCCATCATTATTCTCAGGTCCACTCTGGTCCGGAATAGTGATGCCTGATAGGGCTCTCTAACTTTGGATCAAAGGGTCTCTTTGAAATGACTGACTGAGCTGTTTGGCCGTGCAAGGCAATCAATGTAGGAATGGGGATGTCGATAGGTAGAAGGAGAATATGTCTCCAATCTGGTAGCTCCCTACACCTGAACTTGGTCTACTCTAAACGTATTCCCTTGGAGCTCTTGGAGGAATGCAAAGTAGGGTTTGCTGTTGTCTGTGTAACTGGTGGCCCTAACCCTTGCCCGGAACAAAACAGTGTTCTCTTAAATTCCTTAGAATCAAAACATTTACTTGCTAGTTGGCAAGCTCCCGTCACTGCTCCCCATGTAATGGACCTTGTCATCGAATCGAGCTCTCAACACACGGTTGTGAATTCTTGTAATTCCATGAATTTTAATTCCTGTTACGTTGTACGCCTGAAATAAATGAAATAAATGCCGATAGCACCCACCAAGACACTCGTTATTTACTTATAATCTTTACGATTTCGATCATAGTCCAATAGAGACAACAATGCGGAGTCTCTTTCAAAATCGGCGATTGCTTAGCTCGAGTTTTCTGAGTTTAATTTTTACTAAGAGTATATTCGTATTTTTATAGACAGTGACTTCATCAAGTCAATAAGTTCTTGGAACAATGAGAAAAAAATTCAATAACTTCAGCAAAGTCAAAAGAAGTTAACAAAAACGACTAAAGACAGTACAGCTGTTTTCTCACCGACGGGGGGTAACCAGCTTAAAACAAAAGTTTTTAAAAAATTATCAATTTCTATCAACATTTGCAGTTTGGCTCTAACCCGACAAAACTGACGCGAGAACGGGTTAAAACGAGCCACTTGATCTGTTGTCTATTTTAAATGATCTCATCGACCGTGCATCACCAACAGCTGCAACGCAATGCTTGGCATGAGCTTCAAACTCATAGCACGTCGTACCTTATAGTCCCAAGCACAAAAGCGCGATAGAATGAGATCGTGGCACGTTGTATACCAAACGTCAGTAGGAAAACCTTGTTCAAACCGCACATTTCCACCACTTTCAAGTTCTGCGACAAGCCTCCGAACAGAGGTATTGGCCAACGATGTTAAAAGGCTTACTGCTTGTTGGTGGTAAGTGTCAATCCTGCACAAAAATAAAACCCAATGGAATGCGCGGTTTACATTTTTGTTTTTGACAAAAAAATGCTGCGCTTCAGTTTTTTCACTTTTACATTTCTTGGCTAATGGTAATTCTCGTCAAAACTCCATTTTTTCTGGTGGTGGCTTAGCTTGCTTCACTTTTCATACATTGTCGGAAATAATATAAAGTATTGCTCCACGATGCTTCTTGCATTTTCGCTATTTTGTAAGCGGGCAAACACTTTCGTGTCATGGAATATAGAAATGGGGAAACACTTTTCGTGTCGTGACTTCCCGGGCCATCCGAAGTTCAGAAAGCAAAGAAAGGATTACCTTAGCGAATTTGCCGAGTATGAAAAATTGAGCACGGTGGAAGCACCACACTTCTCGCATGCGATCTCAATCGCGTAAAAAATTAAACAAGCAAAAAAATGAAGTTTGATGAGCAGAATTCTATTCACAGCAGTTACATCGCTTGGGTTCATACTACAAGTAAACAGCTTTCGTACACTTGGCAAATTTAACACAAATCCAAGATCGTATAACCTTGTTTTTATTAGTTTTGCGTTTTACCAATGCCTACAACAATGAGTTGTTGACAGTCATGAAGAACCCACGGTTTCAATCATTTCACTCTGATTATATTTTTGCATTCTGCATAGTACTTTTGCAACTCGTACAACGCTGTGAAGTTGATGGCGCAGCCAAATGTGGCGCAGCCATCACGAATGGAAGTTGAGAACGGAGCGAAAAATATATTAAAGGGGCACTACCAGCAACTAATGTCAAACGTCTGGAACTTGAGCGCTGCGTCGATGCCGGTGGTCATCCTTTGCAAAGAACCCAGTGTCAGCAGTACCTTATAATAACTATGTGTTGACTTAGTAGATATCTAAAAACTTTGGAGAGATATTTCATATATTACTGGATATACCACCCTATCAACACCACCATCGAGTCTCGGTCGGGTGATGCCGAAGACTTGAAAAACGGTACTTGCGGCCTGTCCAGCCTCGTGCTCAGCGTTGATGGGTGGGTGCAAGGAAATGGTTCACGCGCGTGCTGCCAATGACTCGCCACCAGTGCAGCATTCATTATGAAAGAAGCGGCGTGGCCTACAGCGTAAGCGGAGATAAGGTGCCCGCACCCCCACTCGTGACATTCCGGAAAATTGAAAACCGAGTATAAGCGAAACTGATTTTATTTATGCCGCTTTTTTGTTATAATAGAACTACAGCACTACGTAAACAAGTAAGGCTTCCCACAAGCAACCATAAAAAATTGTTTCAAACGAAGTACAACGTGAGCTCATTATCGGCGTCCGAAATTCTGGTACTGTTATCTAGTAGAGAAAAAACTTTTTGCACAAAGCATTAAACAAACAACTTGAAATAAGCCGCAAGCGCTTTTAAGATTTAATAGTTTCAAGTATGTAACATTAGTTATTTTCCGAATTGAGAAACCGCACAGGTTTCTTTGGCAAATTTCAATAACTCCGCTAAAATCTAGAATAGCTTCCGGAATTTTCGTCTCTTCTTTCCAGCTACTGGGTGCTATCGCTAATCACTTTCAGAATACTCCTGGTTTGCTGAAATATCTTTACTTTCAAACAATTGCAGACAAGCTTTGTTGACCATCAATTAACTGGGACACTCCAACCGCACTTTTGCAGGTTCAAAAAGTTTTACGACAAAATTTATAAAAGGTGTAGCACTCTCTATGGCCGTATTGACACCGTAAGCAACGTAAAAAAGAAAGCGTTTGGATCTTTCATACCAGGAACAGCCGGGTAACTCCCGTGGAAAGAACAAACTGTTGAAATAGTTTGTGCGTAAACCACGGTACGAGGAAGATGAATTACACCACCTAGGTGATTTTCAATTGACTTTTGACTAAATACACCGAATGTTAGCACATAAGGCATTTTTACAATTAAAACGAAGAGTGTGTCATAAGTTCTATCAAATATGGTGGTATTCTCCAGAAATAATACAGCTAACTTTCTAACCTAGAATACAATTTAGAACCAGTCAGCTGAACTTACTCGTTGATCTTTGCTTTCCAAGCACCAATACGCACTTCAAGTGCCTGCAGTTTGCAGGAAAAAGTGCTGCGATTGTTTGTAGCAGCATTTCCATCATCTGGAATTTCTAAATTATTTGTTTTGTTTTTATCACCATTGCCACATACGTGTTGAACTGCATCCTGTGTAATGAAATCATGACCTCAAAAACTATGGAACTACTAACTTCCAAACACAAGTAACAAAATATAATATCCCAATCACACAAATGATATGAAAATTGAAACACACCATACCAGGCGTCAGCTGAAAAACTACCAAGGCCGAATAGCAGTGCGGTGCAAATTAACGTTCTCAATCCAACTTCCGAAGTAAGAAAACCACAAAGCACGGTAAGAACAGTCTGCTTCAAAAACCACAGCTCTTACAGTCTTGTAAGTGATACCACACACTGCCAGCTAAATTACCACTGCCTTGCTTGTTTCACTGTTCGACGAATCTTCTGGATCCATTTGATTTGCATCAGTTTTGTGCGGTAGTTCTTGTTGCTGTTGTTGATCAATCTAAATTGAACTCAATAAACTTCACTGGCTAAGCAATGACATTTACAGTGACCACAGTCGGGCCAGATTCGGGCTGAGGGTATCTAGCCACCGAAAACATTTAAAAATTACGTTTTGCTGGGCAAAAATTTCGCCAAGTCGGATGAAAACACGATACAGCCATGACGTTAACACTGGTCGGACCGTTAAAGCATACAATTGTAAAACAAAAATGGAAAAACTGATTCACTGGTATACAAAAAAAAAACTTTTTTTGAGTTGTTTCAGATCTGTGAATTGATTTTGAATGTTTCGAAGCTGCTGAATTAAAAAATGAACTCAGTTTCTTTCTATCACGTCAAGGTTGTTTGCAGTATCACAATTTTAGTTTAAAAAATGGCAAAAATGCTATCCAAACACTATAGCTACCCCCTTTAAATGATTGTCACAGCAATGAAAATAATTTTAATACTTTGAACGCCATGCCACGTTCCTGAACGTGCAGTTTCTCACGCAGATCGCCAAACCACGTTCCAGAATGTCTAACTGCACAGGGCGGACGTGCGCTGCAGACAATCGTGGCGATCAACGTGGCTCGACACGCCAGACACTGTGGCATTGAGTGTTAACTAGTTGTACCTCTTAATTAACACTGACAAACAGGGGCGCGGGGGGGCTGAAATTTTGAGAAAAATGTTTTGCTCTCACTAAAGTACAGGCTACCTTATTTACTATAACATTTATGTCATATATGCTATTTCAGTTTTAACACATCAACACTTTTCGTGACCGGGTCCAACCGCGACATCTGATTTTCCTTGCCCGTTTTCCCCGTAACCGTGATGTTTGTTAATCTGTTAAAATACGATGCGACGTAGTGTGGCACTTCTCTGTAAAATTTTGACATTGTTTATGGAAGTTTGTAACATGCTCAGTATCCCGAGATATTGTTTTTAAAAGCACTCTTATGTTATATAGTAGCATTACTTCATACCACTTCCAGCAAATTCTGGTGTCTCACTCGGCTATTATTTGTCACGAAATATTATCAACAGCACTTTTCTCAACATCGCAGACAAGCAATGTGCACTGCAGTACCACTACAGATCGTAGAATTATCTCACAGCCACGCTACATGGTTGTTGATCGATACCGAAAGCAAAATACTTTTGTTAAATCACCAAAACAGAATTCAAACAACAGTTTCCATACATACTCGTAAAATGCAGCACAATCGTTTGCAAATTACTAGTGTATCATCTAATATATTCGAGGCAGTGGTGGCAAACAAAGCTTAGCCGACATATCACTAACTTTACAGATAATTGCGCAAGGTACAGACAGATGCCCCCGTAGAAATTTTGAAATGAGAGAATGGACAGGGACAGATGCTCTTCAGGAGGCTCTTGGAGCAACCCATGCATGCTCATTTGGCCAGCTAAGCACGTGACATCTCTCACTCTCTCTCACAAGAAAATCGTCACGGCAAACGGAATCGTAGCGATGGCACGAATGCACCGGCGGACAGTTAATGTGTATAGTTTCTTAGGTGTTGGTCCTACCTATACGGCCATGGGCAAAGTAGTTGCTTGTCGTACAATATTAATTTCAAATCTTTCGTTTTAGTAAAATAATCCCTTTCACAAATTTTGTATATTCTAAAGCACGAAATCAGATCTGCGATTACTGCTGGCAACAAAGTCATTCATAATTTTTTCTCTGTCGATCTGGTGGTCTTTGTGCATGGAAAGCAGTGCAAGTCCTGTCATTCGCTCATTTCCAATCGACGATCTTAGAAAAGTTTTAAGACGTCGCATGGTGCTGAAACTGCGCTCACTTGTAACAGTTGATACAGGAAGAGTGCCTAAGATGGTGAGAAATATGTAGACATTCGGATAAATGTCAGCATGGCAAGCACAGAGTGCCTCGATTGCACTCGAAGGAACAGTGCTAACATCTTCCTTCTTCCACTTATTTACCCAACGCTGCACTTCAGGAACAACCGCTGCTCTGGGACCAATATCTTCCTGATATATTTCCAGTAACCTTTCTAAATCTT
>Ga0210059_1002566_pt1 | contig 28508 bp, 18 predicted proteins | sample Ectturendosymbi2_FD_188042 | JGI IMG/M metagenome (GOLD analysis project Ga0210059, IMG submission 188042) | Ecteinascidia turbinata endosymbiont from Florida, USA - Sample 2 (SPAdes) (version 2) | ecosystem: Host-associated > Tunicates > Ascidians > Unclassified | place: Key West, Florida...
CGAATAAAGTGAACTATCACGTAACACAAGCATGAAAATACGTAGTCGACGGGAGGTTTGCAAAAAGTGGTGAGATGGTTCTTGGATACAGGCGATAACCCAGATTCCCACCAAAATGTAATTATTTCTTTTTGGTCCATTTACAGTGTTCCTTGAAATTTTCATGCAAAATCATTCTGTGGTTTTTGCGTTAAGTTGACATCAAACAAGCAAAAAATGTACGAAAACATACACAAACTCCTTTGCATAAGTAAAGACCTTTTTGTAACATAGCAAATTCAAGGGGGGGTTTAACCCCAACTCCCCCCTTGCGTACGCCCTTGGTTGCCTTCTTCAACATGAGATAACATCAAATTTGTACGATACAGTTTCTTATAAGCTAAATGCTTCTATTCACAAACCTAACAAAGCGCAATTACCCTCGTTGAATCCGAAACAGAGCGAAATATCGCCATTAATGGAGAAGTCGTTTATGATTTACGTAAAATGTTAGTCCCAACGCAGCGAAGACAGCTTCTATAGTTTGAAACGATAACTAAACACACATTAGGGGGAGAGATTGATCAAAGGAACTTAAAAATCATGAATCTAACTTATTTTCGTCCTAAAATCAGAGGAAATGCGAAAAAAACAATCCAGTCAACATCAGACATCAGATATTTATCAGAGAACATTATGTTAAAATATCAGAAGTGGCAACACTGGTATCAATGATCCCGAACTTTTGTTGCAGTCTCGAGGTAGCCGCAGCCGAACTGCACCGTTATTGTTTCGTCATAAAGGGTAACGTGTGGTGGAAAGGCACTTTTCTTCCGGTGGTTACTACTGTTGTGTTACATCATAAACATATGAAGACATTCAAGCCATTTACACCACATGTCATTGCGTGGTCCGTCAGAAAAGGTTTTAATCAGTCGATTCGTAATACGAAAGAGCAGAAAACGAGATTGCAGTGTTTAGCTTGAGCTATGCCGAAATCTGTAATGCCATCAGGAGCTGTGAAAAGCGCAAAGCTTCTAAGAAAAAGCGCAAGGATCTGGCAGTGTTAACTAAAACGCCGCTACTGAATCGCTTTTTCTAGCAAAACGTTCAAGTTGCAACGTTAAAGGAGTGGAGAGCACCTGAAAATGAAGGTGAAAATGAAGACATTAGCTTGGAAACAATTTTCACACTTAGCCTGCTTAGCCGTATTGACATCTTCTTTTTCCGGTGTTTTTGTTTGTAATCTGTGGTTTCTGCTTATTGTTCGGGTGAATGTTGTTTCTTGCCGAGTCACTCTCTAGCCTGTGGAATATTTTTTCTCAGTAAAAATAGACTCCAGTATTCATATCATAAATTCTCTCCTCGCAGCTAACTGTATGTGCATTTGAGTAAGAACATTCTCAACTAGCGGAAAAAACAAACGGGAACCTTGCGAAGCAGCGAAAACGTAAGTTTTAGAAACGATGATGTCATGAATTACGTCATAGGGGCGCTCCAGTAAACATTGTCCCGGGCCCCCTACCTTTTAATCCGGCTCTGGTCACTGCACCTGATCAAAGCAAGGCTGTACTGCAGATACGAGCTATGCGTAGGGCTAGCAGCAATATCCTACAATAAAAGCATAGTTGCTTCTTAGGTGACTGAACAGTACTGCAGTTTTGTCAGCGTTTGTGTCGCGTATAGCTCGATTGGTATTTTTAGATGTGATTTTGTTCCATTTGAATTTTCTTCAGTAAGTCATTCAGAAATGAGATTGATATTGAGTACTTGCCCAAGTTTGTACTGCTCCCATGCTAAGCAAATCAAAGAAGATCTTGATGATATTGAATAGCAAGCAAAAGCGACTTTACCAACTGGCAACCGCAGAACTCTTCCCCAACGAGACACGGAAACAGCAAAAAAATGACAAAAGCGCGTTTAGGTCTGATGCCTTAGATTAGTGTTTTTTATTTTATGCAACCACACGAAGCCTTATTTCTTAGCTTGATGGTCACTAATTGCTCAGGCGAAAGGTTCTTTTCAAGATTCAAGAGACTTAAAAATCAATTAAAGGGCCGCAACATTCCAGGAGAGGTTGTTAACACTAAGCATTCGGTACATTAAAAGTGACAAATTTAGGCAAACAAATTGTGATGAATTTTTAGATAATTTTGTTGTGAAGAAGGCAGGACAAAACCTTTTTAATTTTTCACTGTGTTATGTTCAGCCTTACTTGATTTGATGATTGTAGCTTTTTATTTCTTTATACGTATTTCAATAATGACAGCATAAGCGAAGTTTAAACCAGTCCAATCGCCACGGTAGGCATTGGTGAGCTCAGCCCTTCCAAATTTAAATATGAAACACTACAAATCAGTAAAGATTTTATCAAACTTTCAGAATGTCAAGTCGCTTTGCGAAAATTTTAGTCCCCTATTCAAGACTTTCTGGCGACGGTTCAGATTTTTAACTCCACATCTTTTCACGCTATAGTTTAGTTGCATTCGATTCTTACCAGTCTGAAAAAGTAAGAAACACGCGAATAGTGAACAATTGAAAGCTCTAGAAGGTTTTCTATAGGCTTTAGAGGAATCATCCGATTGGGGTCTGCTTTCTTCTTTTTGTGATGTTTCAAACTTGCGCATATCTGTATCCAAGTAACTTCACTCCACAGTAATAAGCAAGGAATCAATCACAGATTTTTATCCCTTGCTTATTTCACCTAGTGATTGAAGTTACGCGAATCGTGAACCTAACAGTTGCAACCATTTGGATGCGTTTTACGTGAGGTGTTTTGCTCGTGTGTGTCAGATATTTACAGCCGTGGTAAGAAAGTTGCAACGTGGTCCTCACGTTGTGCTTTAAAGTCTTTATGCCGCCACGCATGCTATATAGGTGCAGTGTGTTTGTTTTTTGCAATACAGATAAGAAAACACAGATGTGATTCTTATAAAAAGCGTAGACCATGTGCTGTGTCAAATATTTCAATTGTGGCGGTTTCGGTTGGTTTGCTTGTGGCAGTTAATAATCCTGTTCCCGCCAGTCAAGTATGATTCCAACAACTCCGTGCAATTTAACGCTTTTGCGTCGAAGGCAGCAACAAATGCAGTGATCGTGGGCATTTCAGCAATGATTGAGAACTTTTTAATGACCGTACTTTCAGAGCATAATTTTCCGATTTTCGCGAATTGATTGACGCTTTTCTTTTTTTCTCGCAACAATGGGTGAGGGGTCCTCACAAACGGATTAGCCTACGGCCTCGCATCAGTTAAATCCGGTCCTGCGTGTAGTACTAATTTGTATGACATCAATCGCAAACCTTTCACAAGAGCCCCCTTTAAAACAGCCTTGTACCCTGCAAACGATGTAAAGTATTTGTATCAGGTTTGCTATTTTAGGGAATGTAGATTGCAAATACAGTATTAGCAAGTAGGCTATAGTATGAGGTGTTAAATTTAGACTACTCAAGTTGCATTGCCTGAGCCACTTTCGGAGATAGTGCAAGTTGCCGTACGTAGCCTATAGCCTAACTCTTTTTGGTTGATCTTGAAACGGTGGTTTTCAGAATGTAGCGTACGTTTTTTGTTTTTTTTAAATGTACAATACAGGGTGGGCCAGGAGTAGACGTGCTCTTGATTGCTTTTTTATATTTGTGGTTGAAATTTTGGGAGGGTATTGACAAATACTGGATCGTTCCGGTAAGAAAATTATTCTACTTTCAACACTGAATAAAAGCAAGTAATTTTAATACGTTTTGGTGCCATTGCTTAAGTTACTAACTTGGAGGAAATTTCAGGTTTGACCATATTTCCTGAATGCTTCCGCGGGCCACTGAAAGCGCTGTGGCGGGCCACGTTTGACCCGTGGGCCGCTATTTGCCCACCCCTGGCGTAGAGTATCGTTGTCAATCAGAGTGCTGTATAGCCGTTTACGATCGGAGTCAGCAGTTTTGTAATCGGTCTAGTGAGTTAGGAGTCGTTCTTTGGCTTTATTAATTAAATTTAGCTTTTATTCTTAGCAACAGTACGTAGTTTTTCTAATTTTGTTTCATTGTCAACTTTAGCATAGGGCTGAAGATATATTGAACACGAAACTAGTTTCCTTGTGCAAATAGATAGTGACTGATTCGCTTGATGTGTGGTCACTGCTGTGGCTTTGCTATTATTGCGGGACAGCAGCAATCGTCATTCATTAGTAATACGCTTTTCTTGCGTGCAATGTAAACGGGCAAACGGAGCATGGTATCCGGACAACTGCCACCTGGACAAGTGCCACCCGGACAACTGCCACCTAGAACAACTTCCACCCGGCACTTGTCCTAAGTGGCAGTTGTCCTAGGTGGAAATTGTCCGGGTGGCAGTTGTCCTAGGTGGCAATTGTCCTAGGTAGCAGTTGTCCAAGGTAGTAGTTGTCCTAGGTGACAGTTGTCCGGGTGGCAGTTGTCCGGGTGGCAGTTGTCGGGTGGCAGTTGTCCGGGTGGCAGTTATCCGGTGGCAGTTGTCTGGGTGGCAGTTGTCCAGGGGGATATTGTCCTGGAACCACGGAGCATCTGCCCCAGCCGCTTCGCTTGCGCGCGTAGCTAAAGTTATGTGTAAGCCCAACTCTAGATTAATGGTTCGATCTTGGTCTATCCCAGTGGTTCTTAACCTAAACCTTGGGTAAATTTACCCCCAGGGGTAAATTTCAACCCCCGCGGGGGGGGTGAATTTACTGAATCATAACTTATAACATACGTGAACTTTTGGGAATTTACAAAATGTGATAAACTAGATTATTAGGCTAGTTAGTTGCAGGACAACACCCGAAAGTACACTCGACATTGTTTTGTTCGTAGATTGGTGAGAGGCTCCATGTCAGGCGTCACAGAACGTTGTTACGTTATAGGTTTAGGGGAAGGTGGGTACAGTCAACACTTGTTTGCCTTTTCAACCCCTGATACTTTATTTCATGTCCAAACAAGCTCAAAATTTGTCAGAAGATGTGGATTCACGTGGGCAAATACCAAATCTAAATGCGATTTTATAAATTCCTTTTGGGTAGCAAAAACACAACTTGCTCTGTTACTCATAACAACGGCTGCCTATCAAGGAAAATTTCACTTTAGTACTACGGCTGGCATGAGACTAAATCACCATGGAAACTTTAAAGTTCAACGCTTTCAACTTTTTTAACAAATCAAAAAAGACGACTGTGGCCCTATTCCTACTCTGTGCCCCACCTTTCCCGTAAAGAACAGTGCGCAGGCCCGTAACCAGGGGGGCGAAGCCCTCCCTAGAAATTTTTCGCCCCCCCTGGAAAAATTTATTGGATAATTTTTGAAACTATTGGACATAGTTCAAAAAATTTGGGCCCCTCTCAGAAAATTTTTTGCCCCTCCTGGTGTCCCAAGCTGGTTACGGGCCTGACAGTGCGTTGGACAAGTTGTAACAGAATTACCTCAGAAAATGTAGAAAAGGCCCAGAAGAACCACAGTGAAGATGGCGACAACACAGTTAGCCTGATGATTTTATGCCAGATAGTCAAGTGGAAGTTTACGTGCGGGAAGTAAGATAATAAGTCATTTCCAAATTGTTGGGTCTGACAAAGACGGGATCTCATCAAGTGGTGCATCTGATAAGGCTTGCGAGGATGAAAATTAAAAAATTTCGGAACCATTGGATTGATAAACCATCCTGCTACATGGCCAAGTGTCCTGAGTCGGAATGTTAGGGACTGTTAAGCCCAAAGAGGAATACCTACAAGCATGACAGAAGTTTTCCCCAGAAATATGAGTTACGGGACACGGTTTTCTAAGTGGCACCACAGAAGAGTACTGCCAAACGGTGTAGCGGTAGGTCGTCCATGTCTAATATACTCGGCATGGAAAATATAATTTTCTGCTACTACTGCAAACTTTTCATCTCTGGATGTGCACTCGCACTACACTCAACGCTTCATCTCTGCAGGCATGGGCGTCGGAAGAGGGGACAGGAGGCCTCCCCACTGGATCTTGAAATTTGATATTTTCTATTAGATTTTTAGCAAAAACAGGTTGTTTTCTTAGTTCCGAGTGGGTAGAATCAAATTTCTCCACTTTTGACTCCCCTTGGAAAAATTTTTCGGCTGCCCCTAGAAAAATCCACTATTGCCCTCCCCCTGGCAAAAATCCTTCCGAGGCCCATGTCTTGACGTACACTAATCACTGACCAGAGAAGAAGCATTTAAGTGTAGTGATTCATGGATTTATTGGGTGTTACGACGTTGTCCATTCACGTCTCTGCTGGAGAGGTCAAACTGTGGGACGCCCCCAGACCTCCCTCGCTTGGCGTCGCCCATTCTCTCACATCACCGGTTTCTATCCTTATCACTTGATGTCTTCAAAAATTTCTGCACGCGCCACTGAGTGGGGCCCCGCAGAAGTGTTTCCACTCGGGTCCCGCACATGCTAAGGCCGGCCCTGCTCGTGTGTTACGCCATCGGCAGCGTGTTGGGCGCGCAGTAAACAAATTTTTTTAAGAGATAGTCAACGCATCGTGGTACTCGGAACAAGCCAGATAAGAGGATAACAGCGACGAAATGGCCATATCGTGGCACTATACAGTGTTTCGTGGAATTCGAAATAAACCACAAACCACCTATTTATGACTCTTTTTGCACTGCTACTTTTGTAGAACAACTCTCTCTTGAGTATTTGAATACCTGTGAAGATAACTGGCTTAAATACGCAAATTAACATTCAAATCATGATGCTTCCTCGTGTGAAGAAATTCTTATCCCCCTTTTTTGTCAATTTGAGATGTTCATTTATATATCCTTTTGCTGTTGCACTTTGCCTAATTGTTTGATTCTTTTTTACCGCGTATCTAGTTTTTTATTTACCGAGTTTTGTGCCTCCATTTCCAACGTTTAAGGAATCACTCAGTCAATCTTACATCTCAAGACAGCTTTTCTGCTTACCCTGGCCTACGCACCCCACACATGGGCGCAATTTCGTTGTGAAATGTGGGGGGGACAACTTGGTGTGAAACCAATATAGTCATCGGGTCGATGCAGAAGTGACGTTTTATATATACAGATTCCCACTCATATTTCTAGAGGTGTTGTGACAGCAACACCAATCACGCTTTGTTTTGTCCTTGCAGATGATTGAATATTAATATACTTAAATTTGTTGCTGGACACGGTACTGTAGTTCAGCCTGCTTCAATTAATATCGTATTTGGATGTAAACAAGTACAGCAATATAGTAGAACACATCATTTGGGTTTTATCAGAGCTGTCAGTTGGAGTACACAAAATCTTGAATCGCATGTGCATATCACTCGTACAGTAGAAAAGTTCAGTTTTCATGCATTTTATAAAAAGTGTGGGTTACAGCGCGATTTTATGTCTTGTTCAAGTCGCTTAACGTTACAAAGACGATAAATGTTTTTCTAGCACATTTCCGTTTTTTGAAAAAGCTACAATCTTTTTAATGATACTGGGCATCGTACATGCAGATCCACCCATACAAAAATCTCCATTGATATCCTCTTACCAGCAGCAAAAACATTTGGCCTAAAATTAGTGTATTCTACTTCACAAAATGATTTCAATCTATTGTCAATCTACTGGTGGGTGGAGGATTTATCTTTTCAATCTCCCCTTGTTGGCCCCCGCCTACATACCCACACAGAGTTGTAAAAAGGCCTCATTTTGAAGCCTGACCCCGGCCTGAGCCCGATATTTATTTTTGAAACCCGATTTAGGCCTGAAAGCCGAATTTACTGAGGGAGTTAAGATATGCGCAACAGCGGAGTAACAAAAAACGTTGTGTGCAGGTGCAGTTGCATGGTGTATCACACCGAATATGGCAACTACCTTGACCAAATCATTGACATAATCTGGTACAAACATAGCTTGTTAGTCAACGATAATACTGCAGAGTGTGGAATATAATGTCTCTCAAGAAAAAAAAATTGTCGCAAAACTATCTACGATGGCGCTATAGGCATAAAAGAAACTTTCTAGGATAGCGCTGTAGATGTGAAAAGCCGGCTTGTAGGCTTCTATTAAAACAAGCCAATAATCGCGTGAGCGATTGATCTTTCTGACGCAACACTATCGCGTGCTAATTTCCGCACCGCTGTCGCCTTCTCAAAAACAGTGTGAGACTAATCCGAGTAGAGAACAAAAGAACGCAGCTGTGTTTGCAAACAGAATTAGCTGAAGAAAAATCGCAATCGCTTCACTCACAGAAGTTACCGCGGTGAGCACAACAAATCTTCGTCACGAAAGAAGAAATTCGTTACTCTTAATGTTATAAAAAAGTTTTGTATGCAGGCCCGAAATATTTAGACAAACTTAAGCCCGCCCCGACCCGAAAAGCCCGGCTAGACCTATAACTCTTACCCATGTCAAAAGTTTCATTCTAAGAGTTCTACTGGCATAACGACCCAAAAATACATTTGAGATTAAATCAAAATGCACAACGGTGAATTGGCGAAAAAGTACCAAGTTTCACCTTCAACACGAAAAGAATGTCTAACAAAACTAGGTGTGATGTATCTGTAAAGCACATGTTTCGCACTTGGATGAAAACACTACTGCATTGTGGGTTTGGTTAAATTTAGGTAAATCAAATGACTTACGAATCAATGTATTTAGCACAGGCACAGAGTCGCAAATTGTAGGAGTCACGGAATAAATTTATTTTGGATTTGTTGGTCACCATTGTCGCGACATCACAAGAAATGAGGATAAATGTATATTTTATCCTTATTTCTAACTCAAGTCCCTACGTTTTGAGCTGTAGGTCAACATACAGCTAGGTAAATACTGTAGGCTACTTCTCCAACGTTTTGAGTGAAATCCTGTTCACTGATGATTTAAAACAGTCTTTTGCTAAACTCCCCATCCCAAAACTAAGTCTCCACAATAGTGCTGCTTTGTCTTCGGCAAAAGCTTTGCAGAGATTTGCGTGAAAATCTAACTTTGTAACATTATATACACTAGCATCATTAAATTATACGCTGTCTGTTCCTGAATACGTGACAACCAACGTTACAGTAAGCCAGTTACATTTCTGCACGGAACAAATCATGGCTGTACTGTGGTTTCTGACATGTGGAGCTGTAATACTCTCACTGTTACAAGAAAATAACCTTTCTGACAGTATACCACACAGGGTAAAATCTCGGAAAAGCAGTTAAACATCTTTCACGATCGCTAGAAACATGAAAAATGCTAAAAATTATTTTATCGAAGTTAAAATAAACTAATAGAATCAGTGATACCACACCAAACTCTGTTTCAACATCACCTTGACTATGTGTGGCCTACCATCCAGCATGAAAACCTCTTCACACAAAACGTGACAGACATCACTTTTATTTTTGAAACCTCTCCAAATAAAGAGAGAAAAAAGTAAAGAGAAAAAAGTGGGGGGACAAAGCATATTATGTCTCCCCCGTCTGAAAAAGTGGGGGGAACACGTCCCCCGTGTCCCCCACCTAGTTGCGCCCATGACCCCACACTGTCCTCTTCGGTTAAGTCACCGCCGCACTGCTCGTGTCTGTGATTTCGTTGCTCTGCTACTGGAGTCAGGCAAATTTTTTAGTGAATGGAGATTTATGAGAGCGGCCTTTTTTCTGATTTTTCCTTGTCGCAGCTTGCGTTGTTCTGCATTCATTTTAGTCTATCGGTTTGCTTGCTTTCTTTGCTCTTGCTTCAGACCTTCAGCATTTCACCCGCAAGCATTTGCTGGCAAATTTCACTGAGGACCCGTATATTTACGTGAAATCAGTTTCCTAGTAAAACAAATGGCTGATTGGTTCGAATACGTCACCTTTGTGGAGGCTAGTGACTGAGCAAAGGTATGTGCAAGTCCGAATCATACTGAAGTTGCGAAAGCGCAGCCCAGTCGGCTGCTGACTCCTCGAAAGCTTGCAGCAAACACAGCGCTTGCCGCCATGAACTGAGTTGTAGGAACGGCAGTTAGTGCTTAATTAAAAACACTTTATGGGTACGGCAGGAAAAATTGAGACAGACCAAAACTCGTGTTTCATTGACTCAACTGTGGCAACGACTTAACTTCATTTCTGGATAAGACACTAAGCTTGTAGCAAAAGCCTGAGAGATAAATTTTGCCAGGTGATGCGAAGGCCATCTGGTCCTTGTCACTGTCAGTTTTACAATATTGTTTGTTCCAATTACTGCGATGCGCTGACCATCTTTTGGAAAATTTGTTGCCAGTTTCACCAACATACTGTTCGTGACATATCACACAAGTCGTGACGTAAATTCCAAAATCTGCGCAAGTCAAGCTTTGGTTTAGCTTAAAAGTTTTGGTTTTAGTCAGCAATTGTGAAACATTTGGTACCATGGATTTGTTATTTTTTCCATAGCAACCACAGAGTGCACAGTGCTCACATGGCCTTGAACCACCTTTGGTTTGCTTTCGTGTCTTGTTTAAAGCAAGGTCTTTGTAGTTCGTTAGCTTTTGTCCAATTGTGGTGGGTCTTTTGTAGGTTATCATTGCCTTCGGGCTTAACTTTTTTTCTTTTTGTGTTAGAGTAAGCAGATGGGGAAAAGATGTAGCCCAAACCTGTGAGTCTTCTTTCTTGTCGCATTTTGGGGGCCGTAGTCTATCTTCCCAATTAGATGCCAGTGCTATCATGTCATTAGTCATGTTCAATGGAAATTTTGAACGGATCACTTTTTCTTTGAGTCGGTTTAAGCTGCTGAGGTACTCATCTTTTCTTTGGTTGAGGCGCCTCAATCTAATAGCTTCTCTAAACAGGATTGACTTGAATATCGTTTGCGGGTGGTGAGAATTCCCATTTATGAATTGCCTTCCTTCCGCTGTGGGTTTAACGAAGTCTTTAGTGACAAAACCAAAATCCAATGGTTACGCAATGATTGACGTCCAGAAATTCATCTTCGCTTGTTTTCTCGGCAGTGCAAGCTTGTCGGAACGTTAGTTCCAAGCCACTGTTCTCAAAAGCTGAAGTTAGTGCTTGTCGAATGCGTTCATTTGATATTTCTGATGCAGAAATCCAAATTATGTCATCGATAAATCTAGGGAAAAGTTCTACCTCATTTAGCACATCCGCAATCGGCTGTAGGATGTAATGCACAGCAATGTTGGCCAATGAGACTGAGTGGTTATCACCGGTTATGTTTCCGTTTTTTTTGTATGTACAATTGGTCTCCATATTGAGTGACCTCATTGTTCAGGCAAATTTTGTTCAGTTCGACGATGATTTTACGGGCCTCAGCGCTGTAGTCGGAATGCTTCTCCAATGCACATTCAAAAGCTTTTGTCACAGTGCTCTTTGGATATCTGTGAAAATAAATGGTATCACCTAATTGACGCGCAAATCAATATTCAGAACATGATCCTCCCCCATGTGAAATAATTATTACGATGCTTTGTGTTGTTTGACTCATCCCATGTTGTCTTCCGCTTTGTGCGCTAGCTTTGCTCTCAACACAGCTTGCTTACTCCCACCGCAGAGTTTAAAGCGAACTCGTGGCAAGTTTAAATGCGTACCCCGGACACTTAATGCCCGCACATGGCTTACGATTTTTCTCTACCGTTGTTAGTCATTCCACCAAGAGTTAATTTTTAGTTGGAGAAATTTTTCAGCCATTAGCTTCAACTAGTTAGATGTTTCAGTCATTTATTTATTTGAGTAAACGTCTTTTTAATTTTTCAGTAAACACTTATTTCATGAGTCAGTTTTTTTTGTCGCCACTAGTATTCTTGACGTCAGTCAGTTTGTTAAGATATTATGATTTATGAACTTGTGTTACGAAATTTTGATTGTAGTCTTGAGTTTCTTTATTCTCTGCTGTTACTTCAGCCTTTCTCAACTTTTCACCCGTAAGCTTTGCTTGCAATTTTCAGGACTGAGGATGCGTAGTTTTACGTGAAATCGATTTCCTATTAAAAATTTGCTGATCGATTCCTTGCTTACACCCATCGTGGAAAGTACATACTTAAATAGAAGATTGTATTTAGAAGATTATTGTTCACTCTCTCGTAAGCCCTACTGGCAGCAGATCCAAGTCTTGAAAATGTGCTCTGTTGGGACGATATCGGTAGGGTTCAATTTTGTTTTAAATCTAACGCTTGCACAAAAGTGCAAAAACTGAAGGCATTGAATAAGTTCAGCAAAAATGTTCTGCGTTCAACACAGAGACCAGTTGAAGTCACTTCATTTTTGTTGGGCTTCTACCTGCTCTTCCCCGAGAAATGAGTGAGGTTGTGATTCAGGTGTTTTCATACTGCAGACGTGAAAGAAACAATTTACGAGGTTGTCGAAAGTGGAAGATAAGAATTTTTTAAGGACTTGTATTGTTTGTTTGATCCATGTTTGCTTAGTTTATAACATTGTTATGAAAATCAGTGTTTCTCTTCAACGTTCACGTTAGTGTCCGGAAAATCATATCATGATTTTGATAGCGTACTGCTTTCAACTGTTTGAATTTTGCCAAAATGGCTTGGCTACAAAATGTCTTCGTCCAATTTTTGCAAAAACATGGGCTTTACTTTGCCACTCTGCAGTTGCAGTAGTAAAGTTGCTGTGTTGCGTTTCCCCATACTCAGGTATGTATATTGATGGTAATCAGCCACGCAAGGCGCAGAAGAACACAGATACGCCTCAACCTTAACTTTACTGGAATGGAAAGAATGATTGGTCACGCAATATGCTATAACGGCCATTTTCATTCAGAGAGCAAAAAAACAACAGAGCCGTCTGCAGAGCTAGATTGAAAATAAATTTTTTCTGTGTCGTTAATTAAATAGGGAGGTAATAAAGCGTGGTGCTATCGCTTTGTCCGTGTTGTACTTTATCCTCTTTGAATCACGCAATTAAGGAAAAGGAGAACAGGTGCAGATTTCGGAAGTAATTTTCTCAACCATTCAAAGCGAGCGGCTCAAATCGTTCGGCCCTCACAAAGCTTACCTGTTTGTTTTGATAGCCAAGCCGCTTCCTAAAAGCCAGTCTACACTGAGGAGCTGCCAGGAGGAGCCACGCACGATTCTTTGTTTGTTTTGTTGCGTCGGGTAATTCTGCGCTCGTGCACGGCAACTCCAGGGCGCAATAAAACAAACAGAATCGTGCGCGGCTACTACTGGCAACTCCTCGGTGTAGATTGGCCTTAACTGTTTCTGTGAAGATGGCATGGGCAGAAACGCGTGTCACATGCAGTGACTGGCTTGTTGTGGAGCTCAGCGCAGCCGAGTTGCAAAATAGATTTGAATATAGAGGCGAGACTGCTCACAGTGAAGTAACGGGCAGACGCTTCTTTTTATAAAAAAAGAACGCACAGCACTGGTGAGGTAGGTGATGTCACACATCAGTGGCTGCTCGGATCCTGTGTAAAATTTAGTCAGACCGCGGTTTTAGTGGTGAAAGGTTCGGTTCGGAGCTAAGAAACAATCGTTATAAATGGGAAGATTGATCTTTCGTGCACTTCAGTGTGAGGTGGAACTGGAATATATTACTGTCAGCAGATCGTTGCTTGTCTCAGTAGGAAAATGCTTGCGACACCATAGAATTGGTGTAAGTTAATTTAACCTGACTGTAGGCGTGTGTTCTGCTGTCTTGTGTCTCGTATGACTTCGAAACATCCCACAACACTGGTCGTGACTTCAGTTTTAAGTCTTCCCACACATGTCCTGCAATCTCATAGAACGGTGTAGTGACATTTTGTGATGGTTCGGGAGCAATTCTTTCCAGCATTTCAGCTCTTTGACCCGGAGGTCAAACGTTTCTATCAGAAGAACACTTGAAAAAATTCGCAAATGCATATTCAGTTAGTGAAAATGATTTTAAACATGAAACACTTCTGGCAAAGAGTTTGCTTCGAAAAGAATCGCAGCTGCCTACATCGCTCGAACAATGTATTTCGTTTATAGCTCCTTACAAAGGTGCATTTGATTGTTTATACAAGTTGTTACTAATAGCTATAACTCTTCCGGTCACCAGCGCTTCATACGAGAGAATTTTTTCAAATATGCAATTAGTGAAAACATTTCTCAGAAAAATTCCATGACCTGTGAAAAATTGAGTAGCAATGCTCTTCTTTCAATTGAAAGGATACGAGCTGAAAAATAGATTTAGATGGCTTCGTTGATGAATTTGACAGTCGACATGATTGGATTAATTTACACTAAGTTGTTGTTGATATGAAATTCTGACGTAGACGGTGCAGGGATTGATGTGTGTTTCGTATTGCTGATTGTTTATTTGTCTACCGGTAATTGTTTCTTTTGGTTTGTTTGAGGTGGTGCGTGTTTCGGTTGTAACAGGGTAGTCATAAATCAGTGGTTCTCAATCTTTTTTGGTCCATGGACCATCTTTTTAAAAGGGCCAATTTGCTATGCTGCACTTTGCTATGCTGACATCTGATGAACAACTAGTCGAAACTTGCAAATAGGTCAGTGAACGTTTTATCAAAGATTTACGGAACTCTCTGTGGATAGGTGGACCGCCTGGACCCCGTTGTGAATCACTGTCATAAAAGACGCAGGGTTTAAAAGTCAGCTTTTGGGGATCAGTCATAGAAAAATTTAGTGCGAAAATTAAAATGAACGACTTTTTTAGGAATATCTGCTGAGCAAGTTTTATGTCTGCTGTTACATCTTGCTATCAGATACACGCCCAAAACGCCGATACACGCACCTGTCTGCGGCGCAGCTTTGCTAGTTTAAGTGCCACTGGTCGACTGGTGCCGAAACCTCGCTGCTTTTAACTTCATAGTGCAGTGAAACGTCCTTACCGTACCCACGTTACACATGGTATTACACTTGTGATAGTATTTGTATAGCATTGTTATTGTTACATTACCAAGTGTTCGTAAACTACCACAAAAACGGATTGGTCATAGTCACTACTCTGTTGGCAGATGGTTTATTTAAAAAACTTGCTTTGTAGTAAGAATAGTTTACGAAAATATTTGGCTACCAATAGCCTACTTGTCTCTGTATCAGGATAGCGTTCGTCGTTAGAACCATTTCGCTTTCATGTGAATTGTTTTCACTTTCGTGCAACTGTTTTCGTTCATGTGGGGCCAGCACCGGCACAGTTGTATACTGGAAATGGTGTTTCGTTTTACATGTATAGAGTCAGATTGTAGTGCTGTGGAAGTTGCATGTTTAGCACAGAATATTCTACATAGCAGTGCAAGTGTGCGATTGCATCTAGCGGTTCTTAGATGGTCTTTAGTGAATAATAACGCTAGGTCATATTTAACGATATTTAGTCCCCTCGCCACGGGGGGCTTTGGTGGGCTAATCCCCCAAAACAAAACTTCAAGACCCATAAATTGAAATATGAAACACTGTAAATCAGTGGAGTTTTTGTCAATTTTTATAATGTCAAGCGACCCCTTCACAAACGTAAAGCCCACCATTGAAGACTTTCTGGCGACGGTTCTGACGACATTCACAAGCCTATATGTTTCGGTTTGATAGGGTTACTCATAGCAAATCAGTCTTCATTACAGCGAATAGTCACCATGCAGGAGAGACATTTATGTTGCCCCCCCTAGTTTGTTTCTTGGCCCCGCAGTGCCCTCCCACACATTTTTCATTCTGGAATCGCCACTGTTTTTCCACCAAGTGGGAGGCCGCTGTTTTTCCCCCAAGTGGGAGGTAAAATGTCATTATACCAACTCCGAAAGTAATAGGAAAGCATTTTTCTACTAAAAAGTTAATAGCAAAATGTCCATTTCAAAACCCAGGGGGGCTTTGCCTGCCCTTGCGAAGCGCATGGTTTCGCATACAACTTGGCGACACTTTCAACTTACACTCTGGTTCAATCCACTTTTGTTGTCGTTTTTCAGGTAACCTTTCTCGAGGCAACAGTGTGGTTGCCTAAATATAACAGATTCTCAGCAAAACAGTTTAACGATCATCGCAAAAGAAAACTCCGAAATTCTTGAACTTTTTGCGAAAATCGTTAATCATCGCGTGAATCAGAGCCAACTCGTGTAGAAAATAAGCGTAAAAGTTACTATTTCCCAGCGTTTGTTGCAGCATCCCAAATATATTTTCATGAAATTTTCAACACTGACCAAAACCCAACGCTAGAAGACAGAAAAAACAAAAGATAATTCTACTTAGTATGCTTTCCACAAGGTGACCATAATAATTATAGGCTTTTGAGGCTTTTCTTGTTTTTATTTTTTTTTACTCTGTATTTATGGACACCTTTATGTGCATTAATGTTCTTTTGGGCATCACTTTTTGCTTGTGATTTTTTGGGGGGCGCCTTGTATCGACAGTAACAAAATATGTTTCGTGTTTTTGAAATTAGTTTCTGCTTGGAATGGTTATTGAAAAGTTGATAGATGTGTCGAGTTAGATAGATGTGCCACTAGGGAAAAATATTTGGATTTGAAAAAACGAAACCAGAAAATGCGCAGAACTTAATTTAACAGTCGTGTAAGAGTTGTTCCAACCTTGTAAGTTTTGTGAAATTTCACTTAGGCTGTTGTTTTAGCAATCAGAAAGGATTTGGATAAAAGCAGTGACACAATCCAAGCAAAACGCAATAATTCATCAATTGTTTTTATTGTTTTTCATTTAATTACTACTCAAAAAGAAAAAGCAGAACATCTTCAAATTCACAACCAACGCATCTTTGCTCAGTATCACATGGCACATACGGATGAAATCTTCCACTAAACTTTGACTTTTTTAGCGAAATTAGTCAATCGGTTGCTCCTTCACGGCATAGTCTGACATCAGTAGAGCTTTTACTGCTTCGTAAGTTAGCTAACTAGTTGAACAGAATGCAACACGCAGAGGGCACGTGTTTTCAGGCTCTTTGTCCTTATGACTGGAATGGAAAGTCAGTACTGTTGCGATCGGATATCCCGAGCGGCATATGCGCAAAGCTTCGCACCGTAGCAGCAAGCAACAATAGAGTTCATATGCCATGATCACTCTATTACTGCTTGTTCGCGCCACACATATGTATGTTGTTGTTCTTCATGCACATCCCGTTCGTGGTGAATCACACAATCAACGCAACACCACCAGAGAGGTTGCAACAACATCCCCTCGTTTTTAAAACGAACCGCACCGTTCTTTGTGTGAAGGCTGAACTCCGCATGACCTTCACATCCTGGTCACAGCACCATTTTGTTGCGATCGGAAATCCCGAGCGGCATGTGCGCAGAGCTTCGCACCGTGGCAGCAAGCAACAATAGAGATCACCCGACGAGATCACTCTATTATTGCTTGTTCGCGTCACATTCATAATGGTGTTATTCTTCACGCACATCCCGTTCGTGTTGAATCGCACAATCAACGCAACACCACCGGAGAGGTTGGAACAGTACCGATGGCACATTGCCCACTGCGGCTGAATAGTTTCACGGGCGTTGTTGGCTACAAAGAAATCGTACACGGGGACCGTTCTCCTCCACAACTAGTTTGGTTGTAAATCGAGTCCGCACTGTTAAAGTCAGACTACATGTTCACTGCCCCGTTTATCATTTTTCTACTGTCTGTTCTGGTGCTGACCAAGAACGTGTTGCATATAGATTGGCAGCTGTGTCAGTCAATTGTAAATCTTGAATTTCTGAAGCTTCTACGAAAGGAACCGCTAGTGTTAGATTTGTTTGAACGGAAAAACACTGGTACAAAACACAGGTTTATTAAAGTTGTCTGACAGGTGAAATCTCCAAATGGTTGAAAAATTTGACGGTATAAGGCTAGTCCATAATGTACCCCACATGTGTTTTTTGGTGCAGGCCAACCGCATTAGCCAGCAAAGAAGTTATGCAAATTTGTTTACAATTACATTAGCTCGTTACTTACAGGCACAAGTTTTACTCAACAAATCTGCACTTCACACTGTGAAGACATGTGATACTGGTAGGCAGAAATAACATAGGAAATCCGTGTTTGATGCAGAACCGTCGCTAGAAAGTTTTCAATGGGGGGGCTTTGCGTTTCTGCGGAGAGGCTTTGCGGTTTCGGGGGCGCTTGACATTCTAAAAATTGACAAAAAATCCACTGATTTATAGTGTTCCATGTTTCAATGTAGGAGGGGCTTGGAGCTCTGTTTCGGGGGCCAAGCCCACTAAAACCCCCCAGTGGCGACGGAACTGGTTTGATAGCGGGTGATTTTAGAATAACGCAATAATTGCCAGTTTAGAAAATCAAGTGTTATACTGACGCAGGCGAAAGCGTTTAAGCGAGAGCACTTGAAAGTATACGCCATCAGATATTTAAAAACTTTTTTCAACCTCCTGATACGCACTTGCGATCCTGGTAGTACAAGCAAAAACTATAGTAAAACCCACAGCTCAAACTAGCACCATTTAACTGCTATAGGAGGGGAGATAAGATTTCCACGAATATGTCAATTCTGGTGTTTTGGTCTGTAGTATTGAAAAATGATACCGAAATACCAAGAATGTTACTTTTCATACAGCCCAATAACGAAGTGAATCATGTATAATAAGTGTCTATATTTCTTCAGATTACGTTCGATTCCGGTCTATTTCTGTTTTCATTTATTTTCGCACTATTTTTTAACAGATGTAGGTGATAGGCACAACAAAACACGGTCGAGTCGAAATGAAGCTCTTCAACAAACTGCGCTGAACAGATATACTGGGAACGTGCGACAAAGAAAATTTCCAACTCAAAGGTTTTGCAGACATTTGTAAAAACAAGTATGAGTAGATGGAATGAATCAAAAACTAAGTTTGTAAATCCAGTTGCAAGCTTCAATCTGATGTTTAACAACGCAATATTTGTTCTCAAAAGAACTGTTCAATGGAAGACGATGGCTTCACCCAACGTAGCTACTTCGTGCAAACGAGGCATTTTCTCTCTGCTTTTCGTATCAGTGATCACTGTTGTTTTGCACGTGACCATGACGAAACATGCTTATGTGAGGTAAGACAGATTTTGTGTTAATCCGCAGAGTGTTGCTGCTTAAAAATAACAAAATCAAAATGTCGAGGTGAAACAGGAAGGAAATTCGATGAAAAGAAATTTTGAGAACAAAATGTTGGGGAGGAGCAAGAAATGATGCACAAACATGTTTCTAAAAGGAAATTGAAACCTACAATTAAACACAAGTTTCTGTCGTGGTACGTGAAGATAATAAGCAAAATTCTTGCCTGGATGGAAGCAGCCCTCGGTTGCAGCTGCATAGTACTGTATAAAAAAGCATTATGCCTTCACTACAAATCTTTCGGACAATTTCGCTTTTTTTCACTTAATTTGCATTCCTCTCCAGCAAAAGAAATTGTCAAATCTCAGTTGCAGAATTCAAATCAGATGGAGCCGCGTGCAGAACTTTTTAATAATATCGGTGACGACAATGCTCCCCGGTATGTTGAATGGATGAAACGTAACGCCTGTGTCTTTTCAAGGACGTCAAAAGATTTGGACAATGTCGACAATCAACACCTGACCAGGCGTAATGACGTTGAATTTGCAGCTGACTATCGACTGAAGCTCATCAAGGAGCCTCTCCTGGAGCACATGCTCTGCGATAAATGCTTGTCTGGAAAAGGTGAGTAGGAATTTACGTAGATTTGAAATCGATAAACCTTCTTTTTCTGCGCACTACACTGAGTACTGGATCTGGATCACTAACCATTCCCGACACGCTACACAGCACAAGCACCTTTTGAAGGTGAAAACAAGCCCTTCGAATTGCTTTGCATTCCAGTCAGTGATGCTGCTTTCCGAGTATACTTCGCGGTTTGAACCAAAATTTCAGTAAGGATTCGTTGTATTTGGAAATAATATTCCAGAACCAACGAAACAAACTCCTTGTTCAAGTCAGTGGTTCTTAAACTTTTTTCTGCCACACCTGCCTGAAATAAATGTCCTTTGTTTCTAGCAGGTCTAACTTTAAATATGTTGTATAAAAGACGTTAAAAAAGTTTCGATGTTGCACAGCACGCAAAGGCTCGCGTCCCCTGAAAATTTAGTAAGGGTTCCTGGGGAGGCGTGCCTCCTGGTTAGGAGCCTGTAGCGTAGCCAGCCCAAAATTTTGGTGGGGGCCAAAATGCTTGATTTTAGGCAAATAACGCTATTTTGTTTGGAACACCGCCTCTCAAAGCACAAAATGACTATACGTTTCACAAATTTAGGGGGTAATGGCCCCCTAGGCCCCCTTAGCCACGCCTATGTTAGGAACCACTGGTTTAAGTGATTTCAAAGCACCTTCCGTTTGTGAAAGCTGCATTGTTGCAGTTGACGGCGTGACGAGCGTTTGATCTGGAGTGGAAACAGTGTGTCTTACGTGTGGTCGGTCTGTACGACTCTGGATGATGCCGCTTACGGAAGTGTCCGATATCACTACCGATGTGCGTTTGAGCTTAAACGCTAGCTGGTTGTTCGGTGCATAAGAGACAAACGCATCTCTGCGATGCAATGTGAGGACGTCGTTTTTCCAAGCAGCGTTTAACTGCTTACAGATGTCACGTGGACAATGTTCATTCTCGTCAAGTCCGACAAGTCAAACTACCGCCTGCGCGAAGCTGTTCGCCATTCATGGGCGTCCGCGAGACAACTGGGCGAAGTGAGTCTTCGAACTGTGTTCGTCGTGGATGAAGGGAACCAAAGCGAAAACAGCCTGATTCATCACGAGCATGAGCTTCACGGTGACATTCTTCAGTTTAGAGGCGAAGCAAACGTGGGGTGAGTGCTCAGACGTCATGCGCTGATGAAATACTAACAGCACAGTAGGCAGATCGTAGATTTTGCGACACCGCAATGTCTGGAACGAACCAGTCAGATATATATATACATTTATACATGCGTAAGAAAAATTTGAATATTTCAACGCTAGCGAAGTTAACGCTATTAGCAAAAATACATCACCGATTACCTCCGTCAAAACTCAGAGGGCCATTGTTTAAAAGACAGAGGGCGTTTCAAAAAGCGCCCTTGATCCCATGCTGTTGTCTATGACATTAGAGGTTCCTATTCAAAACAGACTTATTGATCAGTGGCGGCTCGTGGTGGAAATGGCTAGGGGCTACAAATTTCCATCTCTGGGTGAACATGTATGTTTTCGCTGGCTATGACTAAGTGGTGTTTCCAGTTAATAGCGTTTCTAATTACAGCACTGTTCAGCTACGACCGATAAAATTTCATAAAGGATTATATCATTTTGAAATGTTAGATTATAAAAATCAATTTAAGAATTGTATAGGAAACGTTTAAAATGCTTGTGTTTGCTAAGCCAATGAGTAAATGCAAAATTACTGGCGGAACCAGCCAGGCCTGCTATTCATAACAGACCACTCATAACAGACCAGTTCATAACAGATCGGGTCCATAACAGACCATGCTATAGCAAGAGACAACTTCAACACAGAACACGTTCATCTGAAAAATCAGATCATAACAGACTAGCTTATAACAGACTGCGTTCGTAACAGACTACGTTTATAATAGATAACGCCATAACAGAACACGTTCATGAAAGACCACATTATTGGCCGACCGATACATAACAGACTCTTTGATACCAGACCGACTGATAAAGGATTGCGTTCATAACAGTTGGTTGATTTTATCTCTGTAGAAAGCTGTTGTTGCATATTAAGACTCAAGGGACAGTAACAAGGGCGGATCCAGCCAATAAGGATTTCAGTGGTAGTTGGTGGTCAAGTCTCATACGGCTTCGCTGCTGTAAGAGGGATGAAGTATACTTCGCAACACTGCTGTGACAAAACAATGGACGACAAAATGGCCTTTATATCGCGAATGCTGTTTTCCGAATTGTAGATCATGGTGAATAAAGTTATTGTACTTTCGGAGGTTTTAGGGGGAGCGAGCCATAGGTGTCGCCAGGGGGGCTAGGGGGCCATGGGTTCCCCAAAGTTTTAGAACATCTAGCCTCTATGTGCTTTGAGAGGCGGTATCCCAAACAAAATAGCGCTATTATTTTGTCCCTCCCCAAATTTTTGGGCTGACTGCGCTACTGGGGAGATCGTACCCCTGGATCCGTCCCTGGACAGTGGCGTGCATATACTTGCAATTCATAGCTTGAACAAAACGCGAACACGGCGTTCTGCGCTGTGCTGTTGTTGCTAATGTTATTGTTTATGGTAGTAACGACGCAAAAATGCACGGAGTATTCTAGAATGATAGCTTTTTGTTATGCAACGTGCCATTCTTAAGAACTTCCTGGTAGAGCGCATCTCCTGCACAGCAGATTACTGCTTCCTTCTACACTGCTCTCTAGGTCTGCACGTAGGCTAAGCTGAAAAATCCTTGCTTAACGGACTACACATCAACAGCTACTTTAAACCGCTTATCTTGGAGACGTTGAAATTATGCCAATGCATGCAATTCTGAAGATTTTTCGTTTATGACCACACGGTTGTTGCTATTTACAGTAGCTAATGGCGTCTTCGCGAATACATTATTTTGCTGGTAGGCAAGAACTTAGCAATTATATTGTTTGCGGAGCAGGATCTACTTAGCAAGAATGTAGTATAATTTTTGTGACTTCAGTTAAAAGCACTGGATTTTCTGTATATTTTCGAGGAATCAGCCGACTGCGCTGTGCTTTCATTTTTTTGCGATGATTCAATCTTGCGCATATCTATATTCAAGTAAGTACTCTCCACAATGGAGGTAAGCAAGGAATCGCGGCAAATTTTTAATAGAAAATCGATTTCACATAAAATTACGCATCCTCAGTCCTAATTCAAATAGAATCTTCGTCATTTTGTGACTTTGTCATTCGTGCAAATGACGTGGTGGCCAAGTTGCTAAAGTTACGAGATTTGCTCATGCAAAAGAAACTATAATAGGAAAAACTGCAAGAGTCGAAAAGATTTGTTTTTAAAAGTGCGAACTTTCATGTACAGTGGTGATCACGGCCATGGGCGTCGGAAACATTTTTTCCAGGGAAGGGCCAATAGTGGATTTTCCCGGGGTGGCCTAAAAGATTTTTGCAGGGGGTGGCCGAATGTGGCAAAAATTTCATTTTAACCACTCGAAACTACGAAACCAACCTTTTTGCTACACATTTGATGGGAAAATGTAAAATTTCAAAATACAGAGGGCCAACCCCCCTCCGACGCCCATGATCAAGGCCTGAGGTAGATGACTACCTTGTGCAAAAGACAACAATGAAAGCTGATAATACCTCGGATTAACCTCAAAATTTTCTTCATTACTCTTGCACTTCTTTGTTGGTTTTCGTTGGGATAATTATTTCGAAGAACCAATTAACACGAAAAAACGAGTGATTTTTATCGCTGGGGCCCCTTGCAACGAGGGTCACCTTTCCCATCTGTTTATACGGCCCAGGTGATAAACTGGTCTGTTGTGAACGGACATTGAAATCAGTTAATACAGTATACCGCTGCCCCGTAGCTGCATAGTTTAAGGGCAAAACACATGTCGTAGCTCAGTACTTATGCGCGGCTATTGCTTGGCGGTCATGTAAGTTTAGTGCTGATGTTTCTCCAGACACAGAAATCTCCAAACCCTGGCTGCCATGCAATGGGCGTCCGAAAAACTTCCGAAGAACTTTCTGGTGCTGTTGACCGACGATTCAATGTTTCTCCACGTGGTGAACTTGCGTCTCACCATAACAAGCGCTGCGTGGAACGTGAAGCACCACAATTGGCCCGAGTTTCCTCTCGTTTGCGCAACTAGAACAGTGAAAAGCGCGCCCGTCGTCAGGAGCAGAACCGACCCGCAGTTCGTTGCGGAAAGCGATTACCGGTGGCCAATGTTCCCGACCTCGTGTGCACGAGGCGGGTACTGGAGCAGTGTTGCAATCATGAGTGAACTCTTTCGAAAGTCCGTCTCGCTTCAGCACGTGCGAACGACAGACGCGTGGGTAACGGGAGTACTGAGACGAGGCATCGGCATGCCCAGTAGAATGTTGTTAAAAGCGGCGAAGCAGGTCACATACCAGTTGCCGTCTTGGGACAATGAAGGCAAGACACGTCTGGCGCAAATGCGCGAGGCTTGGGAAAACGTGCGCACGTGGCCTAGAAAACATGTAAGACTGTGCAGTTGCTGAAGCAAACTTTTTTATTGGTAAGTTTTCCTTTTTAAGAAACTTGACCTGTTCAGCAAGTGATTTCAGAACATCGGTTCATAACAGACCACGTTCATAACAGACCACGTTCATAACAGACCCGTCCATAACAGACCGTGTTCACAACAAACCCGTTCATAGCAGACCACGTTCATAACAGACCTAGTATTATTGGGAAGCAATGTTCCAAGAGAGGTTGCCCACACTAGGCAATCGGTGCATTAAATGTGCCAAACTTGTTAATGAATTCGTAGATGATTTTTTATGAAGAAGGCCAGAACAAAATTCATTTTTACTTGTTTACTGTGCTCTGTTCAATCTTACTTGATTCAATGTATCTTTTTGTACGTTTTTCAATAATGACAGCATAAAGGAAGTTTAAAACACTCCCGTCGCCACGAGAAGCATTCCCTCCAATTTGAAATATGAAGCACTGTAGTCAGTGGAGATTTTATCAAATTTTCGGAATGTGAAGTCCCCATGCGCAAATGTAAAGCCCCCTATAGTGAAGACTTTCTGGCGACGGTTCGGGTTTAAATCTCACATGCTTTCGCGCGACCGTTTGGTTGCGACTTGCGCTCGATTCTTAGCAGTTTGAAAAAAATAACAAACGCGCGAACCGTGAATCTACCAGTGGCAACCATTTGGGTGCGTTTTGACGTCTTTTGCTCGTGTGTGTGAGATTTACATTCGTGGTGAGCGGGATGGCAACGTGGTCCACACGTTGTGCTTTAACGTCTTCATGCCGGAACACATATGTGTTAGATGTTTGTTTTTCTTCGAGCACAGATAAGAAAAATCAGATATGCCACTTATAAAACCGTAGGCCATGTGCTGTGTCAAATATTTAACCATGACATTTCCCGTTGGTTTCCCTGCAAAAACTTGATGATCCTGCTGCCGCCAGCCAGGTACGATTGCAACACTTCCGTACCATTGAACATTATTGCGTCGAAGGCAGCAACAAGCGCAGTGATCGTAGGGCACTCAAGTAATCATTTAGAATTTTTATTGACCGCACTTTCAGAGCGTCCACATCGTCATTTTCGGCTTAGCTTAAACTGAATAGCGCTTTTCCATTTTTCCTCAAGTGCAAAAACAAGTGGAAAAACCTAGGGCTTACCATCAGCTAAATCCAGCCGTGCTTACATTACTCAGCATATTACAACAGAAGTCTTTCAGTTAAATGTTAGTCTGTTGTTTGTGCTCTGCGGAGTAAGCTTGCTTGTGATATCAGTGGCGTACGCAGAAAAGTTTCATGGGGGGTTTCATTTAGTGGCATGTGGTGGTCATTTGCATTTGGTGTCCGCTGTTTGTGACATCATAATTTGACGCCATATTCATGTTTCCAAACCAACGTTATGGCGAAGTTTGTTGACACAATGTGCATATTTTTCTACATTCAATCATTTATTTTATGTGTCATTGAATTTATTACAAACTATCAGCGCTCCAAGCTACGCTATCGTAGGAAAATAAACTCAACGCTACGACACAGCAGTTCATAACTGCAAAAATAACAGGCTGCGCGTTAAAGCAGGGAGGTAAAACACACTCAATGCTTCAGAGCAGTTTACAACTGCAAAATGAGGTTGCGCTAATGTCTTGTCGAATACTAGCAGTCAAGCATAGAAAGTGTGCATCTGGGCTGGCTGGCGCACACCCGGCTTGCAAGATCGAATTTCGTTCAAGTACACCTGAATTGGAAGTGCGCATAAAGTACGCAAAAAAACTTTCGATTTTTTGTTATGTATAGACGTCCAGCAAACTTTTAGTTTCTCTTTCCCCTGCTGAGACATTATCAAATGTCTGAATGCTTCTATGTCAACATCTGCTGTTTTTGAGCTCGTGCAGCAGTTCTGTAATGTTGGAGAAATTGGTAAAGTAGCCAATGCGGTCAGCGCATGCGCTGATCAGCCATAGCAGACGAAATAAAGACAATTGTTTCGGATAAAGTGAACAATCGCGGTACGCAACGAAAGGTCTGCAGCGGGGCAGTAGACAAGTTAAGGGCAATGTAAACTTTGAAAAACAAAAAAATCGTTATCAATAATGCTTGTTTCTGTTCAGCGACAATGTTAACTTCAAAAATAATAACAGAAATTATAGAAAACTCTTAAGTTTCTGCGTGTGCGAACAGCTGCAAAAAATACTGTGTGTTTCAAGTCGATCTTGATAAACCATTAAAGTACCTATGATGCTTTCATGAAAAGGCAGCTCCGCCCGCGTTAGCCTCATGAAAGGATGAGAAGCAATGTCCCCGACATTCTGTTCGAAGCATCAATAGTAACGGAAACAAAATTTAATTAATCTGTAGTAATTCCTGGCGTAGTTCAGCAACAATATTCGGGGCAATGCAATTAACATTTAGCCTACTGATTCACATTTTGTTCTTGCAATGGCAAATTTAGGTTCAAATATTTTAAAACTAGCTTAGAGGTGCAATCAGAGTTTTCAAAAGACTGTCCGTGAATAGCAGCGTGATACGCAGAAGTAGCTTCTTTCGCTGCTAAGATTAGAGACATATCAGAAGCTTTGAAGAGTGTGTCACACGAGATGACGACATTGCTGCACAACAGAAGATTTGTGTTTTTGGTTTCCAAGTTGGTTATCAATATCTGAGCGTCCGCCATGGTTAATTGAAAATACAGATAATTCTAATGAAACACAATAATTTTCAGACAAGGTCCAAATCGAAGCCTAAATAAACAATTGCTATAGGCTATCTCGATAGTGTAGTCTCAGTAAGTTTCGAGGTCGATTGTCAAAAGCAGATACCTACTGCATAAGATTGCATTTTCTAGATTTTGTCATAGACTCCATGTACACTATCCAAAATCCAGGGCTGCCAATCAGATTTTTTCAAAAAAGCGTATATATTCACCAAGAAAACAGATTTGAACAGAAAATCCTAGGAAAAAACAAAATTAGACCAATCTTTCTAATATCTTCCACACTTGGACATCTGAAAGTCGCAAAACATGCTAGTGAATATATACTGTAACTTTGGTCATGAACTTTTGTGTCTCCGGAATTATTATAGGCCTATCGCAGTAACATGGACCTGTTTGCATTTCTGAAGGTGATCTGACAGAATCTGCAATAATTAAATCTTTATTCCCCAACCTTTAAGATTTGGATCTTTCAACCACTCCACCTTAAAATTGCTGTACGTACCACTTCAACTTTTTCTTTAGGCTTGCTTCATTGGTATCTCTGACACTTGAACTCATTGCGCCTCGCTAATATTTGCAGCTTACACGTTGTCAGTAGCTTATTTATCAGTTATGCTGAGGACTAACGTACCTTGATAAAACATGATGAAGAAAGATGAGACTAGAAATAAGTTTTAATCACACTCTATCTTAAATCACCGCTATACGCTGTTAATTCCTAAAAACACCAGATCTCCTGACGAAAAACCCAGATACCCAGAATGGCATTGAAAACCCCAGATCTGGGGGCAAAACCCCAGGTTTGGCACCACTGGCTAAACCATTTCAAATCGAAAGTGCCACAAAGATAACGCAATTTATAGAACAGGTCAGTGTGATGTAATAATATTTTTTAACGCCATTCATAACAATAAAATCAGGCAATATCTTCAAATTGCTGCAATTAGATCTCATTACTTAGGTGGTCACATAATGTTGCAAATAACTGCAAAATACTTTAATTTTCTAATCACAGTAATCTACTGTAAAAGTATTGAATTGAAAGCATTCGTTTAATTGCTTATGACAAATTAAGCAAAATAGTGACTTGTTGGACTGAAAAATCCTATACATATAAACAAGGGTGGATATTAGGGGAGGCGGTCACCTCTGGCTCTCGTCTTTCACAGATGCCGTTAAGGTCCCCCTTCTGAGAGTTTCACACTTAGTTTTTACAGTGTATCATTAAAAAGATAATTATTATTAATTACTCTTTCTAGAGCAGGGGTCTCAAACTCAAATTTCTCTGTGGGCCAAATGAGGACTTATAAGGTAACCCGCGGGCCGCATTATGAGGCTGACGCAACAATAGCGGTCCATGAACTTACCAGAAACAGCTTTTACGTCTTATTTCCTGCGAAAGATATCATGGTTTATAGGCAAATCATTTCTAGCCGTCTCCATGTGAGTATTAATCAATTCCAGTCGTCTATGGAACTTCTTCACTCGCTAGCTGAGCACTTTTAAACACTAGTGAATAAACCAAATGACGCAAATGGTATTCATTCATTTTTATGCCCGCTTTTCCTCTAAGGAGGGTCGCAGGAGCAACAGCCTAGCAGGACTTGGAATACCTTACGGTCAACAGCAATTTCAAATAATTCTGCTGGCTCCACACCAAAATGGGACCAAGCAAAGTCTGAGATGCAGTCACTTCACCTTGGCCTTGGACGAACTCTGGGCCGCTTTCCCGCGGGTTTAGCCAGCAGGGCTTCCTTCGCCAGTCTTTCGTGGGGCATTCTGGACACATGGCCCAACCAACGAGGCTGTTGGTACAGGAAAAGTAGAAGTGCTGAATAGCCTTATAATG
>Ga0210059_1002567_pt1 | contig 28508 bp, 15 predicted proteins | sample Ectturendosymbi2_FD_188042 | JGI IMG/M metagenome (GOLD analysis project Ga0210059, IMG submission 188042) | Ecteinascidia turbinata endosymbiont from Florida, USA - Sample 2 (SPAdes) (version 2) | ecosystem: Host-associated > Tunicates > Ascidians > Unclassified | place: Key West, Florida...
CTACTGTATGCAGTGTTTATCATCTACTGTATGCAGTGTTTATCATCTACTGTATGCAATGTTTATCATCTACTGTATGCAGTGTTTATCATCTACTGTATGCAGTGTTTATCATCTACTGTATGCAATGTTTATCATCTACTGTATGCAGTGTTTATCATCTACTGTATGCAGTGTTTATCATCTACTGTATGCAGTGTTTATCATCTACACAAGCAGGATCTAGATTTTGTACAAACCTTTTTGTTTTTATGAAGGGTCATGGTTGCTTAGAGCATCATCGCAATTTTCGCTTTACACGTATACTCTTACACTTTGCTAACAGCTTGCGAATTATTCTGGCCTTTTTAAGAGATCACTGTGGTGCAGGTTTATAGTTAATTTTGACATGACTTAATGTACTACTGTACTATGAAAGAATATCAAAAAACAAGATGGCAGTTTAGTTGGAAGGACCCCCAGTTTTCGTGGTGAGTACAGTCATTTGTTTATACAGATATTGTGTGCTTTCATTGGCTATTCTAATCACAAGCAAATTTTTCCTTTTCAAGGCTTTTGCTTCCATAAATTTAGCCCCTCCCCTTAGAAAAATCCTGGCTGCGCCCCTGGAAACATCTAACAGTCTGTGGCATTAGACCTCCGTGAGAAGGTTTTTCCCCCTACCCGCGGGCCTGTTCTAAAAGTAACATTAGCATGGTCAGTGTCTTTACATAGATGAATATCATTAATTAATCATTATAACATAATATAAGGTAAATTGAGTAAATGTTTCTATTTCACAAGTGTGTATCAAACTGCTGGTATAGCCCGTCGCATTTATCCACAACCAACAAGTAGCTCTCAGTTTCAAAAATATTGGTAATCCCTGGTTTAGGAACAGACTGTATGACAGAAATTGCATCTCGATAAGTTCATGATCCTCATGTGTCCTGTGCAATGGGGCATGGACTTGCATTCAGTGGTTAATCGTAACAAAACCTGATACAAGTGGTCTGTCTCAGGTAGGGGCGTAGTGCTAAAAAACGAGGTGTGGAAACGCCGTTCCCACCCCACTACACCCCTGATTTAGGTTGAAGCGGAACTCCAACACCAAATATCGCTCAGATGCCCTCACACACAAAGCTCCTTTAGTTCTCGCAATCCACTCAGGCAAGCAGTAACTTACATAGGCGTAGCCAGGGGGGCCAAAGGGGCCATGCCCACCAAATTTTTAGAAAATATAGTCATTTTGTGCTTTGAGAGGCGTTTTTCTAAGCAAAATAGCGTTATTCGTCTAAAATCAAACATTTTGGCCCCCAATTTTTTGGCCCCCCCAAAATGTTTGGGCTGGCTACGCCACTGGTAACCTACTGTAGCACAAACAGGCTCCTTTCCCGGTATTTGGTGCTTCTCAATAAAGCCCAGCGTTCAGAAACAGGGGCAGCAAGTTTGTGGCGTGATCACATCGTGCAATGCCTAAATAAAGATGGTTCGGTGGCAAACAACTCTTGCACCAGATAATCACTGCAGCTTGTTTGAAAAAATCGCAACATCACTAACGGAAAAGTTTTCTGTATCCACCATTGAAAACGTACCCTTGCTGGTTGATTGCTGCGAGGAGTCCAAAAGCCTCCGAATAAATTTTGACATCCGCTTCTCTTCCAAACACTTCAGACTGCCGGGCACATCTGAAAGAGGTTGTGGTTTGTTTAAGAAGCCAACAAAAACATAAAGTGCAATTAGTTTTTTTCTGCCTGATTTTGAATAACCTACGATTTATCTTTGGCTTGTTTTACATGTAAGATACATCAGCGTTACAGAAAGAAAAACAGAAATAAAATCTTTCTTGTGAGTTTGAACATTTGGGAAAGTCCTGCCAGAAATAAGAGATTGGATTAATTCAAGCGGTTGAAAGTATTTTGAGCATTGTTTTGGATGGACAGCAGTTGCATGCGCAATGTTCCCTTTAATGTGCATAACTGCGCAGCACCACCAGTACCAGACCATTTGCGCAGTGAAATATCATTCTCGCGCACTTGCAACATTCCAAATTCAAAAGTAAAAAGTCATTAACATTTTTTGGGCAGAAGCAGAACATTTCTGAGCATGACGCATGGCCTTTTGGAAGCTATTTGAATTAAATGTGCCCTTTGTTCGTATTTCATAATATTTTATATTTATTCAAACAATTCACGAAGCTCGTAATTCATTTAGAACTCGGATAACTTTGCCTTAAAATATTCGTGCTCACTGAAAAAAAAATTCGCTCAGTGTAAAATTTTCTTGGGGGAAACACGGGTTGCAAGACTCATCTCAGTTTTGTAGTAAAGACGAAGTTTTTTGCTAATATTGTAAAAGTAGATCATTTCAGCAACTGCGGTTATTTGTTTATATCTTGAGTGATTGACAATATTTCTCATGGAAACACATTTCTTTTCTCGCACAAAATAAAACCTTTGTGCTATTCATGGAAGTCATGGTAATCAAAACTCTCCTTATCTTATGAATTATATTTTTCTTTCAAGAATTTTCTACCCTGTCGGCAACTGGAGCAAACGATTCTTGCTAGTTGTCTTAAATAGGAACAACTTTTTGCAAGGAGTAACTGACACGAGAATTTAGACATTTTTCAATTTTTGGTGTAAATGCTCATGTTATGCCCGTTGTTGGGAAACCTTCATTGACGTAATGCGACGTTAATGATCACTTACCTTCGCTGCAGCCGATCAGCAAACCAGCCAAAAATCGTCGAACCATCGACCAATGAGGTTTGAAAAGATCGTTTTTAACGAAGCGTTTGAACTCGCCCGGGGCTGTTTTCTCCGCGACATAACAAGCGGAGAAGTATTCCTGGAGGGTTTGGTGGTTGAAGTAGAGTTTGCTCTCCCCGTCGAAGAGCCTGCCATTCGCTGCGTTGAGGGGGGCTGGAAAAACCACTGTGAGATCTTCAACGTCCTTGATTTCCAACTTAACCTCATTCAAATCATCTTTGGTGATAACGACACTCTCTCGTCTTGTCGCATTAAATGCCACAGTTTTAACACGGTCTATGATGCCGTCAATACCGCTTTGTCTGGTGTTCTCGGAATGTTTTATGTCACTTAAAACCGCCTTTAGAACAGACGTGATGGTCTGAAGAGAGGACACGTCATCACCACCAGAGCGTGACGAGGCAATGTACGTCAGCATTGCAGGATTGCTGCACATCAAACAAAGTTGGGGAGCAGAAGCCTCAAGCTCAGACCACTTTTGCTCTCCGTCATTTCCCACAAAATATACGAACAATTCTTTTGCATCCTGTGGCGAAAAGCCATTAAGCATAACGACGCGGTCTGGTCGCAAGTCCGGCGGAAGTGACAATATAGAATGTGGTCGTGACGTAACTACCAGCTGAACGTTCGGAAGTAAGTGTCCTTGCAACAGATTCCCCATGACGTCCTCAACTTTGCCTTTGGATTCGAAAGATAACTTGGGATGTGACTCGCCAATTTTCCAACTCGCTTGATCATAGCCGTCCAACACAATGCGACAACAACGCTGGTTTGCAACCATCCAACGGAAGTATTCATCCGCTTTAGATTCTTCCAAGTTGTAGAAATGTTGCAGTAAAATCTCTTTTACGTTCAGATGTTGTTCGCCGTAGTTCATCTGCATAAATGTGGAATGAAGCACGTGTCGGGTGGTGTCGTCACAAAGACGCGCGCTTAACGTCGATTTACCGGCTCCCGCCTCGCCCACTACGACAACAAAGCGCAGAGTCTTTCCGTCTTTTCCGGCAAATAGTTGGCCGGGCTCGATCAAGCCCTGATGCACAAACTTGAGAGTGTTTGAAGGTTTGTATTTGTCTTCGCGGGCCTCGATGGGGCCGGAATAAAAGGGTATTTGAATCAGTCGGGGGTGTTTTGTGGGTACAGCTGAGGTCTCAATGTGAAGGACGCGGATACGCATGGGGGGAGGACGATGAGCGCGAAGATGTTCGGCGAATTCCTTCTGGGTCCTCGCTGACTTTTCTGTGGGATCTGCAAAGAAGACAGGAGCAAGGTACGCACTGGCATACAAGGAAATGCGGTGTGCACAGGGCTTCGGAGCTGGAGTCGATGAATTTTGCAACTTTACCTGGAGTCGGAGTCTGGATATTTGCTTCATCGCCTGAGTCGGAGGTTTGAGAAACTTCACCGACTCACGCTCGGGCGGTGCAGTTCAAACGCTCAAACGTAAAACCGACTATGCAGCAACATTTTGTTACATCATCACAATGCAATAGTGATGCTTCGCTTGCAGACAGTTCCTGATTGTTCTACTCTATAGAGCTCTTGACTGACCAGAGGTCACTGTTGCGCGCCATGCACTATAAATATGATGCAAACATCTGCATGTTGCACTTGCAGGCAGTCCTAGGTTTTGTTTCATGTACGAGCTGTTTCAACACACCGTTATATATTCAAATGCATCACTCTATTCTATCCGTATGTGTTTTCTGATTGCGTGCAAACTGTGGCTGTGAAATTGCGCTCATGAAGGTGTTTTTGCATTTCCCGGTACAGTCGCCGGGGATCAAACGCAATTTTTTCAATATCATGTTGGACAGGGGTGTCAAACTCGTTTCAGTTTCGGGGTCACTTCAAGCATATTTAATCTCAAGCGGACCAATGTAAGCATTGCATAACACCCTAATTATAAGTAATGACAGCGTCCAACTGTTTTCATAACTTCAATGCAAAAATGTCAAGCTTATCTGAAAATGCTAATTAGCACATTTAACATGTTTCTTCTGCAACAACATGACGTTTCTTAAGGAAAGTCTATTCAATTTTACGACATCAATGAGTTTGAAACCATCTGAAACGAATACACAAAAAGATCTGCATGGATTCGAATACACAATGTCTAAAAAATCAACCGAAATGAAATATTTTGGAATTAGCGAAACGGTTTCGGTAAAAATTCCGTTTCGAACACCTTTACTCGTCTGCAGCTATGTGCAGTGATCCAGACCACCCGGACTGGCACCACATTGTGCAAACCAGTGGAAACTTGAATTTTTCTTCCACCTTGGAAATGCATGTATTTTTACGCAAAAGATACAGCTTGTGACATCGTACGAGCAGTATGGTTCCATCAAACGAAACGCGTTTGTACTGAAGCTGTTGACTAACATTACATTTACTCACTGTTGCAAGCGTTCGGTGTCTTGAAATATTTCCACAGTCACCACTCATTGCTGCAGAACTCTATTTTAGGGCGCGAAGAAGCAGTTCATATTAAATATGTTAGCGATTTAGGCCTAGGCCTGAAACTTGGCACCTTTCAGCTTTCACTAGTGTATCAATATCAGATGTCAAATCTTGTGTAGCAGCCACTTTCAGGATGTCATTTAAGTGAGCATGTGTGAGCCTTGAGCGCAGCTGTTTTATTGATGTTCATCACAGAGAAAGCTTGTCCATAAAGATATGTCGCCCCAAACACGCACAAAACTTTTGTGACAAGCAATGTCACTTTGGAGTAGCCTGGAAAAAGATACTGATAGAATGTGTCCGAGCTCGCCAAGGCAAACTTGGTCTTCAAATCTGAATCGCACTGCAAGTCAATTATTTCAACTTGCAAGTCAACGGGCAGATCAGAGGGGTTTACTGTGAATAGCCAGCAAAAGACTTGAAAGTCCATCTTTTGTTGGCCAAAAATCAGAAATCGTTGCTTGAACTCCTGCAACAACTCTGTTGTCTTATCTTTGTATTGATTCATGTCACTGTTCAGTTCCGTGGCACGCACACTTTTTAGACAAAGGAAATGAGCAGTGTCATCACCGTTTCTCCCACAAGGACAACTTCTACTTGAATGCACGTATGATATGTTGTCGTAATACTGTGTAACACTGTAACAAGTCTTTTGCGTCCTCGAAACATTTTGTTCAGATTATTCAAGCGCTTTGTAATATCCACCATAAAGGCAAGGTCTTGCATCCATTCTGAGGATTGAAATTCTAAAACAGGCTTGCCCTTTTTCTTCATAAAGTTTTCAATATCCTCACGAAAATAAAAAAAAAACAACAAAAAAACGCTTTAGCACGGCATCTCGACTTAGCCATCTCAAACTTTACGTAGCAAATTTCATTTAGAGTTGTACCTAGAACTTCGAAGGTTTCGAAATCGAAATCGCTGCAACTCAAGGTATGTTTTTTTCCGGGGGTTCTAGTTTTAAGCTTTATCAACAGTACTTGAACTTTTGCATATTCATACCTGTTTGAAAGTTAAAACCGGTGTGAACATGCAAAAGGCAATATGCAGAAAATTGGAAATTTTCACATTAGAAAACCAATAAAATATAAGCAATTGCGTTAAGGTTTCAAGTAATTGAAATCTAGTCACTAGCTATTGAAGTATAACTGCATAATCTTCTCAAGCAAACAAAGACGTTTTTACTTTACAAAATCATCCCGCGGGCCAGATTCAACCACGCAACGGGTCGGTTTTGGCCCGCGGGCCGTATGTTTGACACCCCTGACGTAGGATTTCAATATCATGAGGTTCTAACTACTGGAAACCAATCTTAGCAGAGGCCTACAAGCAGTTTTTATTAAGACCATGCTCTTGAAGTCCAGTCGCCGTGAAAATCTCCTGGAAATATGATCAAGAAATATAGATTTGGAAAATCTCCCCATGAAACCCTCACAGCGTCGCTTCAGACGCTTTATTATTCCTCCCGCAGTGGGCAGCACCTGGCGTTAGGTAGGATTGTCAGATGCGTTTTTTAAAAATACCGGCCATTTTTTCAACAGTGGCAGATCTAGGCTGCATTCGTAAGCGCATATTTCATGGCAATGGATTCTCGAATAAAATTTTTGAAAAGAACGCTTTTTCGACAGTGCAATTATTTTTCATGTTATTTTCTTTACAATTTCATAAAGCTTCCACAATGTTTGGTTTAAAAATGTTTCAAATAGTGTATAAACGTACGCTTTGTGAGCATAGTCTATAGCCCTATGCTACGCATTAGCAAACTAACCTACTTGAAATGAAAAACGATAACTGCAGTGCTTAATGTGAACGGAGGCGTTTTCTTAAACTCTAAAAAATAATGCACTTAGTAAAATTCCAATTTTACATGTTGTATAACAATTTCTGAAGTGAACATCTTTCCGTACAGTTTCATGGTATTTGCTTTTCTACGGTAGTTTTCCTGTATTTATTTTTATTTTTGTTTATTTGTTTGTGAGCAGACACGAAGTCCATAGTACGAACACACACACTCTGCAGAACGCAGGTTGATAAAAACAGACAATACAGAACGTAGTACAAGACATTGAAGCCGGTGGAATCACAGGGTTACAGACGCTTTTTGCAACTGCATTGAAGACAGATCCATAGGGTTACAGACACATTCTTAACACTATTGTTAGCTAACATGGTCAGCTGACTTTGATGACCTCCGGGTCTTCGTTGGCCATGTATAATAAACAAGCACTGTCTGTCCGTCTTACACGTAACACTTGTTGCAGCACTACTGCGGAGTAGGGCGCTAATTCCTAGATTGGTCGAGTCTAGGTAAAATTCGAAGGCATTGTGGCTTGACACGCCATCGACCAAACGGACACGGCAAAGTTCGTTCACTCATTCACAGAGTAAAATGTCATAACACAACTAATAAGTTCTTACGTGCTACATTCGCTTCAGTTTGCAACAAACATTTTCTAGTTCACGTGAAACTCTTGAAAAAAATTCGCACTACCTTCTGGACAACTAAGACTGGCTGAGACATGACCTCCCAGTTGATTCGCTGGCCCTTGCTTGAGCCGGTTACAGTCCACTGACGAAATACTTTGTCTGTTCAATGTAGCTCGCGTGGTTGTGAAAGGGTCGCTAGTCTCTGCAATGTTACTGTCGTCCTGTCCATTTCTATGCTTTTCCCGCATTCTGCCTGCAATAGTCTACGGTAGTAGTTCAGAAAAAAACGCCACCTACCCATGGCCGGATTAAATGAACGCGAGGCCCCGGGCAAAGTCGTGACCGCGAGGTCCCCGAAAACGCTTAACGCAACTGCGTAGCGTTTCACATGCCCTCGTTTCAAGTTTGCAGAAACACCGGTCAAAAACGTCAAAACTGATACGATTTGGCAGCCTACACTTCAGAGACAACTGGGGGTGATCATGTACGGCGCTATGTTTGATCTACGACTGATACCCTCGCGATCATGACAAGCAGTTCGCAACTAATTGTTACGTCAGCGCATTATGCAGTAATTGCAAAGAATACTTGCAAAGAACTCATTGAAGTGACCCTGGTCTCTGTCACTCTGTCAACGTGTGCTTTTTGAAAAAAGTCAGCCCAGCTACGTAAAGATTCATGAAGCCGCATTTTTGCACGCGAAATCGTTAGAATACGTCTATCTAGCCTAGTGGGAACATGTCTTCATCGTTAATGTTTAGTTCTGATTCTGACGTCTTAGTGAGCACTAAGTGCAAAGTTATATTTGCTGTGGCGAGTTTTCGCAGTTCATCTGCTCAGTTTTAAGCCTGCGTGGTGTTCTAACTTGAGTAAGTTGTCCGATAGTTTTGTCAACATATACTTTACTTCTCATTGCTTGAAACACTTTTGCGAGAGTGTGCAACATTCTTTTTTTTTCAAAGCTGATGTTGTTCTGGCCGTTGATATTCTTAAAATATGGGCTATTTGTAGAAAGTGATCGAAAAAATGGATATTCGGCAGTTTATGAAAGAAAAAGCATTTCTGACAGCCGAAGTGTAAAAAACATTTCAGACGAAAGGTTGAGAGTTTGAGGTTCAACCAGCAAAGACTAGAGGGGTAGAAACGGTAAAGCGTTTTGTGAACGTCCATTTGCATTGCACTGTCAGCAACCTGAAGAGAATAAGCACATTTCGACGTTGCCCCTCCTTGAAAATTTCTGCGGACGACCATGAATGCACTGATTTCGCTCTAATTCTTGGGTCATGTGGCATGGTGCAGTTTGGTTCAACTCTTTTAAGCCACTCAAAAACGATAAATGCCAAAGTTGTCAGTTTCCTTAATCTATATACAGTACTAAACGTATTAATCAAAAAGCTCCACAATTTTGACGCGTGGTGAACAGCCCAAAAACATGAAAAAACAGTAAAAGAGTGTTTTGATATTCAAGCGCGAGGCTCCGGGCATTTTCCCGGTTTGCCCAATGGTTAATCCGACCCTGCACCTACCTATGCCAGTTACACGATGAATTGCCAAAATAAATGCTGATACAGATCACGTCTGGGACGGCGGAAGAGTATGACTAAACAAAGCAAGAGGGAAAACGGAGAGACAATGAGTGCTGTTTAGCCATAAGTAACAATTTGCCCTTATACGTACCTCCCTGAAGGAACTGTCCTGACAAGATTCATTTCTAGAGTCATTATAATTTGAGAAGTTCTGCGTTAGCTCTTTTCGCAGTTACTGCAAATTATTTATTTATTTTCAAAATACCGGCTTCAGGCACTGGGAGTTTCAATTTTTTTCAGGACAATCAATAAACAACTTCGCAAGTGATAGTACTGCTGGGTTTCGTTACGATGAAAAGCACTTTCCTTCTTTAATAAGAGCTGAAGGTGCCTGCTCAGCAAGAAAAATATATGCTCGGTTAACATTATAGCGTCTGATTCATTGCCGCGCAAGGATTCTTTTCGATAGGTACAGTTCGCATGTTCCTGTTGTCAGTGGTGGAGGAACCTTTTTCAAAGGGGGGGGGGCACAGGTGTACCTCAAAATAACTATGGAAAGTTTTTTTCATTAAACGATTAACTTTAACAATAGACCCAATACTAGTTGTGTTGCTTAAACTTACCGTATTTAAGCAAAATTCGAAATTTAAATGTGGGGTCAGGACCCCACAGAAAAAATCGGGGGTGCCTAGGCCCATGCGACCGACCCAGTTCTGCCACCCTTGCCTGTTGTTATAACGCTGGAGAGGGCTTTTCACCAGAGAACAAATTTTAACAGATTTCGGACAGAAATTGCTGATTTCAGCATAATACGGCACATCTAACTTAGACCAGAAACAGGCTACTGTTTTTGTGAATAAATTAAAAAAACAACACAGCAAAGCGTCCTACGGAACAAAAAGTATAAATTAGCCTCGATCCTCAAACAAAACCGGCCACTGTGCTTTTTGAGCATCAACCGGTGCTCCAGATACTGCATCTTACCAGCATTAGCTGAGGAGCAATCGCTGTTTCCACGATCGTAGTGATAATGATGGTGAACGTCTCCTGTGATCAAGTAACTGCTCGTTGTTGAGGTGAAGGGATCGTTGCCTGTGTGATGATCGGCAGGGGCTGCCAGGGTTTCCGACGTAAGATCACGCTTCAAAAGATAAAACAACAATGAAAAAGGCCCGAAACATCGGCGCACAGTGGTAAATATTTTACGAGTTGAGAGTATGTAGGAGAGAGAAAGCAAAGGTTCATACGACCGTGGTCAAGTTTGTCTATGTGCGGTATAGCGATTTCTGCCAGTTGCATTCATTTCGTTTATGCCAAATGCATTCATTTCATTCAAGGTAATTGCATTCATTTCGAGCTCAGAGAAAACTGAACTCCAACTCGTTTTCGCCAAAGGAAGCAAGTCGAACATTTGACAGTTTTTCTAAGACGAAGAAAAAAATGCGACCCGCGTGAAGAAACAGGAGTATTACATGGTCAGTGACTGCGTACTCCTTTTCAGCTTTTCACACAAAAACCTTTTGGAACTGATTGAACAAATCAACCATGTCGCAAATTTTTCTTTATTTTTATTGATTTCAATCAATCACCCTGTGATGCATTCAGCAGGCGTTATTAATACATCAGAGAACTGCGCCGTGGCGCCAAAATGCTTTAGACAGGTTCTTAATCAAAGCGAAACCCTTTAGTGCAGGGGTGGGAAAATAGCGGCCCGCGGGGCAAATGTGGCCCGCGGAAGCCTTCAGGAAAATTTTGAAATCTGAAATATTCTCCAACTTATCACTGTAAATGTTAGCGGTGAGTCTAATTTAACGGCGACTGCTTCTACTTTCTTAAGAAGGTGGCCCTCCGCTAAACGCGGCATACTGAAAGTGGCCCCCGAGCAAAATTAATTGTCCAGCCCTGCTTTAGTGAAAACGTTTATCCAACGCTGTTTCGTTACATCTGTTCACTCAGTTCAACGCCCCAAAGGTCAAACCAAGTAGGCTACAGAACTGATTTGTCAACACTATAGCTTTTATGTTGTGTAGCAAGCTTTGAGTTCATGAACTGATTGGGAACGTCATTACCCTGCTACATACCTGAATTATTTCGTCACTTTGGCAGTCGATGTCAGACTGTGGGCAGCGGTCCATGTCACCAGCAGGCCTATCGTCTTCAAAAACTCTGCGGACTTAGAAACAGAATTTCTGATGAAAATTTTGCCAGCGTTGCATTCCGTCCTTGCCAGACCAAATGGTGTGTATCTTTGTCATAGTGCGCGCCATGCCAGACCAAACTGATATTGCGATCAGGGTTATGCGCATGCGCAGGTAACTTTAAAGCAGGGCTGGGGAACCTGCGACCCGCGTGAACGTTTGATATTGCCCACGCCAGAATTTCCGTTACCGAAGTTAGAGTACAACATCACGTCAAAACGAAACTCCATGATAAGTAGGTACAGTAGAATTTGTCTAATTCGTCACCTCAAGGGGATTAGGAAAAAGTGACGAATTATGCAAACAGGTGAAAACTCTATCACAGAAGCTTGTATACTTTATCATAGTAACTCGTACACATAGTGCTCTTATTTGCAGTAAAATACAAGTTTATGACGTTATGGTTGAATACAACAATTAATTCCTCTGCTCTATCTGGACTCCATTTAATCAAGCACCTTTTAAATCTTTAATAAACTTTTCCGCGTTCTCTCAATGGGGAGTCGGGTCGCGCTTCGAACCTCGTGTATAAATTCGATAAACAAATTGCGAGGTGCAACAATTCTCAGATAAAGATCATTAATTTGTTTGAATTCCCATACGTACTAGCTGCTTAGACATCAAAAACGAAACTGCAAATGACAAATTAGACCAGAGGTTCCCAACCTGGGGTACATGTACCCCTAGGCGTACATTTGCGTATCCGAAGGGGTGCATTTGAGGTTAGCAATAGAAGAGAAATATATATTAACTATCTTTTATTTCCAAGTGCTTATACATATATCAGTGAATATTATGTTTAAAAGCCGTTATATGATTATTGTTAAATACATCTGTGATTAATCATGATAATCTATTTTGTCAGAAGAAATTTTAGGGGTACATGTTCATCTGTCGAAACGCTAAAGGGGTACATGCTCATCTTTCAAAATGCTTTAAGGGATACATGCTTATCTGTCGGAATGCTGAAGGGGTACATGGTCAGAGAAAGATTGGGAACACCTGAATTGGACGAACAAAACGCTTCTTAGGGATAGAAAGAGGTAACGAATTAAGCAAATTGACGAATTAGACGAACAGAAATGTACACAAAAGATAGGGATTCTGCCGGGACCGACGAAAAAGTGATGAATTAAGCGAATTGACGAATTAGACGAGTTCTACTGAAGATAGTAAGTCAAAAGAAGTCAAGTAGTCACTCTTCCTCGTGGTTAGTGGTAGAATTGTAGTATAAAATTAATTGATTTTGTGGCCCGCCAGTGATAATGCACAATTCACGCGACCCATGATAGTAAATAGGTTCCCTATCCCTGCTTTAAAGCAAACACGCACGGGTACGAACACACACACACGGTTATTGCTGTAGTAGCCATTTATGCCCAATGCAAAATATCAATGTCATGCTAAATATTAACCTTCACTGTGATTTGCTCACTGTACAAACCGCCACCGAGTCGTATGACTCTCAAGCCTTTGATAAAAATGGAAGTCATTCTTCACCAAAACTAAACCAGTGAATGTTCTGGACAGTTTTAAAAGTGCTTCTTTTCTGTGAAGGACTCCGCAACGCAGCAAAATACGAAGATACCGATTTTCCATTCCCAGCCGACTCGAAATGGAAATTTATGACATGTGTGGGAAGTTTTTCCATGCAGCTATCGCGCAAAAAATATGTAGAGCGCGTGGGCGAATTATCACTGAACTATGCAGCCATGCTCTTTTCCTATTGCAAAAAAATGTAATAGGGGATAAAGCCTTAGTGCGAAATTGTTTTTTGTCAATATCTGAAACAGAGGTGATCGGAGTGACTTTTTTGACTCCTGCTCCTGTTCCTAAGAAAGTGACTCCAGCTCCTGCTCCTGAGCTCATTGGAAGTTTACACTCCGACTCCAGTTTACACTCCGAAAGCTTGAAAGCAGAGTCTATTTTGCCACATGAGGTAAATAACTGCTTGAACTATTTTGCCGTTAGTCAATATGGATGAGTATTGCCATGCTTTTAATGCTGGCAAGCAAGTAGTGGTTTCTTGTCTGTGTTGGTCAACTGCAGGTTTTCCCTAACTTTAAACCCAAACTCATTTTTTATTTGTGTATCGTACATCTCATTTTGCCTCATGAGGCAAAATATCTACCATGCTACCAAACTTGAAACCAAGAAATAGAATCATAAGTTGTTCTCATGTGAACCAAATCTCATTTGACTCTTTCAGCTCTGACCTGAACTAAGTGTAAGTCATGAATAACTTTTTTATTTAACTCTTTGTGATTTAGGCACAAGAACAATAAAACAGGAACAAGACAACTACTATTTATTTTATTGTATTTGAACTTGCAAGATGATAATGGCATGTTTAGGAATAGCTTGAACTGCATTTCGGCTAGCTTGACTAAAACTGCACAGCTGTTGGTGTTGCTGTATAATGTAAAGATACATATTACATGCATTGTTGTCTTCTACATTTCACTGAAATTAACAAATTGTGAATACTGCTCAAAACACGACCCAGCAAAGAGGTAAAACTTCCAGTAACTGACGTCCTGTGATGCAGTAGTTGAGCATAAGCCATGCACCAATCAGATCAGAACACAGACCGCCAGTCTGCCACCATCCCGGCATCCCTCACCCTCAACCAGAGCCGGATTAAAGGGTAGGGGGCCCGGAGCAATTTTTACTGGAGGGCCCCTATGATGTATTCATGACGTCATCGTTTGTAAAAGTTCTGTTTTCGCTTATTAGCAAGGTACCCGTTTGTTTTTCCCGGTAGTCGATAATGTTCTTACTCAAATTCACATATAGTTAGCTGCGGGAAGGGAATTTATTATGTGAATACTAGGGTGTATTTTTACTAAGAAAAAATATTTCACAGACCAGAGAGTGACTCGGCAAGAAGCAACATTCACCCGAACAATAAACAGGAACCGGAGATTACAAACAAAAACATCGCAAAAAGAACTTGTCAATATGGCCAGCCAGGCTGAGTGTGAAGCTTGTTTCCAAGCTAATGCCTTGATTTTCAACTTAATTTTCAGGTGCTCTGGTTAACGCCACTGCTTGAAAGTTTTGCTAGAAAAAAACGAGTCAGTCACAGCGTTCTAGCTAACACTGCCAGATCCTTGCGCTGTTTCTTCTTAGCAACTTTGCCCTTTTCATAGCTGATGTCCTGATGGCATTACAGGTTTCGGCATCGCACTAGCTAAACAGTGCAATCTCGTTTTCTGCTCTTTCGTTCTACGAATCGACTGATTAAAGCTTTTCTGACGGACAACGCAATAACATGTGGTGTAAATGGCTTGAATAGCTTCATGTGTTTGTGATCTAACACAACACTAGTAACCATCGGATGAAAAGTGCGTTTCCACCACACCTTGCCCTTTATAACCAAACAAAGGCGCAGTTCGGTTGCGGCGACCTCGAGACTGCACCAGAAGTTCGGGATCATTGATACCAGTGTTGTCACTTCTGATATTTTAACATGACATCAAATATAATGTTCTCAGATAAGTTTCTGATGTCTGATGTTTTGGCGACAAATCTGATGTTGACTGGGTTATTGTTTTTTTCCACATTTCCTCTCATTTCAGGACGAAAATAAGTTAGGTTCATGATTTTAAGTTTTTTTCATCAATGTCTCACCCTAATCAGTGGCGAAACTAGGGGTTTGACCCAGGGGGGGAAAGCTTAGGTGAAGGGGGCCCACTAGTCAAAACTCAGAAAAAAGTTAAGAAAGGTAGTGAATCTCTGGATGTCGTAGATGTCTGTACTAGATAAAAAGAAAACGAAAACACTCCGAAAAACGCAAAAAACAACAACCTAAAGAATACTAAATATCAAAATGTCAACTGGAGGGGGCCCAGTTTTTACATTTAGCTTGCCAGAGGGGAGGGTCGCCCTTTGCCCCCCTGTCAGTTAAGTCACTGACTCTAATGTGTGTTTGGCTATCGTTTTAAACTAAAGAAGCTCTCTTCACTGCGTTGACACTACATTTTACGTAAATTATAAACGACTTCTCCATTTAATGGCGATATTTCTCTCTGTTTCGGATTCAACAAGGGTAGATCGCGCTTTATTAGGTTTGTTAATAGAAGCATTCAGCTTATGTGAAACTGTAACGTAAAAATTTGATGTTACCTGATGTTGAAAAAGGCGACGATCTGATGTTAACAAGACTGACCCCAATGGCAACGTTGATTGATACTAAACAGCAGTCAGCAATCACTAGCTTTTAGTACGTAAATAGTAACGTTTTCGTGACATTTGTGCAACAGGCGTGATGCACGAGTAGAGAGTCATACACCCATGCCAAAAGAACGATTGCTAGAAAAAGTCACCAGCGAAAGCAAATATATTTGCATTGAACAAAATCGAAAATACTTATAGGCTATTCAGTAACGATTACTAAAACTGGCAGACAGCCGAACTTGTAGAGAAATCAGTTGCTGTTGGTTGCCCTTGATACTTAACGCAACATAGGAATATAATATAGAATTGTATTCTTGTATCGCTTCTGAATCACGAAAATTTTCAAACGAGTATTTTATTTGAAACAAATAAATTTCATCACAGGGGGCCCCCTTGCAGCGGGGGGGCTGGAGTAGTTGCCCCCGTTACCCCCCCTTAATCCGGCCCTGGTGGTGGAAGCATCGTGAGGGAAACGTACTTTTAACGAACCAGAAAAACGGCGTGTTATGTAAACAGCAGATTACCTCAGAAAATCTTCCCTTAATATGACGACGTCTTCCTGTTCATGGCTTATTAGCATGTTAGTGATTTTCCTGCAAGCTGTGCACAAGCCTTAATTGAAGCTGTCTACTTTGCTGTAGTTTTCTTATGACAACACTATACCGGGCAGTTTGCTACTGCGCCGTGTTAACACTGGAGCGAAGACTCAGATAGTGGTCTTGACAAAAACCCTTAGGCACTGTTTGCCTATTCTATGGAGCACCCTGCTACCAATGGCTGCAGGCATTCAAAGAGAAGAATACATAATTTAACAGAAAGGAAATTTTCCCCTTTTTTTAAATGAACACAAACAGCCGTTTCATTTATTCACTGCACAAAATGTTTTCAACACCAAAACGAAAGCCAACTTACACTGTTTGTGAACTCGTGTCAAATTTTTCTGACTGTTTAAGAATCTTTCCAACGTATGTGAATGAAATCTCAACTTAATGCTACGTGTTGCGACCCGCAGTTTTGAGCTTTTGTCCGCTAAAACTTAGCTGGCTTCTAATTTCGATTAAATAAACAAATTACTTGTTGCTTACGTTTCCACCAAACCAATCTTTGCCCATTTTTGGGGCAACCCAGTGAGGTCTATTGACTGATGGTGTCTGGGGTACAGGCAACTGTTTCTTATGTGGACGTCTTATTTAGACGTCTTTTACAAGATGCTGCTGCAGGGCCGTTGCCAGCGGGGGGCAGTGGTGCCCGGCCCCCCCACTTGAAATCTGTGCCCCCCATTTCATGGTTGCTGCATACAACCAAAACAGTATTTTAAAAATGTGGCCCTCCCTTCTGGTTTTTGACCCCTCCTTCTGGTTTTTGGCCTCCCCTGCTGCTAAATCCTGGCGACGGGCCTGTGCTGCTGGAGAATTTCATATATTTTTTAATTCAAAATAACGATTGGTGTTAGAAGTTTAGCCACTGGTGAAATAGAGTTATTTATGTCTATGTTCTGTGATGTAATGAGTTAAAGGGTATTGTTTTAAGCTAATTTCAAGACTTAGACTTACATCGTTCAAAACATATGTTAAATGCACACTTTCAGGTCAGAAGTGATCACGGAGCCGGAGTGCCGGAGTCGACTCCGGAAGGAGTCTACGATTTTTGCCAAAGCAGGAGTAGGACCCGGAGTTGGATTTTTGAATGAAAACCGGACCCGGAGCTGGAGCAGGAGTGAGAATTTAAGTTTTTACAGGAGTTGGATAATTAGTTTTATTAAATTTAAATTTTCTCTGAACGGCCAATTGTTAGATTAATATAATCGCTCTATTATGTTGGATAAATTGGTCAGTCATTAGTTCAGGCTGTTGAGGGCAGGACCGAATTAAGGGGGGGAAACGGGGGCAATTGCCCCGGCCCACAAGCTTGGGCTTGTGCAGAGACACGGTAACAAAAGACCTGGAATGCGCACTGGAGAAACATTCCAAATTCAACAAGGCCCAAGAAATCATTGTTGAATTGAACAAAATTTGCCTGAACAACGTTGCCACCCAATATGGAGACCAGTTATATACCCAAAAAAAAGCGGAATTATAACCGGTTTCAACCACTCTGTCTCATTGGCAAACACTATTGAACAATACAAGCTACAGCTGATTCCTGGGGTGCTACATGCAGGGCCGGATTAAGCGGGGTCAATTGCCCCGGGCCCTCCGCTCCAAGGGGGCCCCCCGTGATGACATTTATTTGTTTTAAATAAAGTATTCGTATGAAAAATTGTCGTCATTCAAAAGAGACACAAGAATACAAACTGTATATTCCGGTGTTGCTTGAGTATCATTAATGATTTCTCTGCAAGTTTGGCTTTCTACCAGTTTTAGTAATGACTACTGAATATAAATATTTTCGGTTTTGTTCAATGCAAATGTAATTGAATTTTGCTTGTAACGTTTCCTAACAAACGTTCTTTTGGCATGGATTTATTTACTCGCGCATTACGCCTACTGCACAATCATGTCACGAAAACGATACTATTTACGTCCTCAAGCAGCAAAACTATTTCTGTTGTGTGGCTGCTGTTGGTATCAATGATTCTGGAATTTCTTGTGCGGTCTAGACGTAACCGCTGCCAAACTGCCACTTTGTTTCGTCATAAAGGGTAACGCATGGGGGAAACGCACTTTTCCACCGATGACTACTATTCTTGCGTTACATCATAAACACATGAAGCTATTCAAGCCATTTACACCACATGTTATTGCGTGGTCCGTCAAAAAAGGTTTTTGATCAGTCGATTTGTAGAACGAAAGAGCAGAAAACGAGATTGCAGTGTTTAGCTTGCGCGATGCCGAAATATGTAATGCCATCAGCAGCTAAAAACGGCAAACTTTCTAAGGAGTAAAAGCGCAAGAATGTGACAGTGTTAGCTAAAACACTGCGACTGAATCATTTTTTCAGCAAAGCTTTTAAGCAGCAACATTAAAACAGTGGTGTTAACCAGGACACCTGAAAATGTAGGTCAGTGGTTTTCAACAGGGTTTCCGCGGAACCGTAGGGTTCCGCAAAACATGTAGTGGGGTTCCGTGAGGGTAACTGGTGTAGGAGATGGGGGTGCAACCGCACCCCCAAAATTTTTGATTTGGTGAAAATCCGGGAAAAATCTGTAGAAATTTTGGCAAAATTTGTGAAACCGTTCGCAAAATCACTGTATGTGCTTTGATTTTACAAAAATGGCACCCAAAATCAAGGTGCAGATGTTTTTTTTTCTTGTATAGGTCATGTTTTTGTTTTGTTCTTTTCGGGCAAGTTAGGGGAGATTTGGGCAAGTTCAACAATGGTGCTTGAATTGTGCTTTGATTTAAACAAATACACTTAACATGAGAAGAAATGCAGTCGTTTTTTTGGAGATCATTTTCTTTGGAGTTTTTTTCGGGCGTGTTTGGGGAAATTTGGGCAAAAATCCTTCGCACCCCCAAGAATTAGCATGCTCCACCTATGGTGAGGGTTCCTCGCTTTTAGGGGAAATAATTTCCTGATTTAGTATGTTGATGCGTCATTACGAAATTTTTTAGATCACCGTGCCGCATTCAGACTCCAAGTAGGCCTGTTAGTTGTAACCTACAGGAGGTTGAGTACAGATGGATGGAGGAACAAGCAATATTATAGTTTTTGCGTCACTTCTTGTTCATCGTTGTGCAATTGCGAAGAACGCTATTGTATTGTTGCATCGTAGTTATACGATGTTGCCGATGTACAGTTCACAATGCTGTACATCGGAGTCAGGGTTGCCAGGTTGACCCGTTTTGGGCTAAATTTAAGAAATTTGGTCCCAAATAACACTTGCTGACCCCAAAATGTTCGTTTGGCCTTTTGGCCCTTTTCCAGGATAGATTTGGCCCCTTGCAAAATTAGATCTGACCACCCTGGGTCCTGTCTGAGAAACCATAGTTTTTCACATTTTTGACTAATGGATTGCAGATTTTCACCAAATTCCGAAGGTTTTCAATTTAGAAAATTTTGAAGGTTTTCGATTAGAAAATTGTGTTGGGATCCTTAGTTTCTGAGTTAATGTGAAAGTACGTTCATCAGAATACTTAGGCTGAGCGTTACTTGCTGCAATTGCAGAGGTAGCAGTGAGAACTGTTTCGTTGCCTAGCTTACTGCTATTTGTAGGTGGTGCACATTTTTATTGGTTTTGTTCAGATTGTTGTTGATCGCTTAGCACTTATCGAGGATGATAAATTTAACTCAGTTTATGGCTACACAAGGAAATTGAGTTGTTCTGTTACGATCTTTCATCATGTACTTGTGCTGCTGAGCTACAATTGTGATTGAGGAACACTGCTATTTCATAAATTGCTAAGTATGGGTTCATATGACTTTGTAACTGCTGATAAATTTGGAAAAGATAGTTGGCCCTTTTTTGGCCCCTTGTCTTAGAATTTGGCTCTTTTCTGGGCTAGATTTGGCCCCTTGGCAAAACGTAGGTCTGGCAAGTTGGCAACCCTGATCGGAGAAGTAGAGAGTAGACTACGGACTAGAGCTGCTGTTCAGCCTTTGTGGGATAAAGTGAAACAGTGTGAAACCCAACTTTTTACCATTTAGTCAAGCCAGATGAAACAAAATAACATATTTTTTTAGGTGAAGCGAAATAATAACAGCGAAGGTGTGGACGGTAATGAGCAGTGTAGTTCAAATGTGAAAGAGGCGCCTAATCCAAAGCGAGAAAATATATAGGACGACACACATTTGAGATACGGGTTCTTTTTGCGAAATTTTGAATGTAGCAGATACATTCCATAAATGCAAGAACAACCGAATGATTACATTTGTTGATTTTTAACTTCTGCAATAACTGTTTATTTGTTGAAGTATCTAATAAAGAAATATTTGATTTTCCTACAAGTAACTAGTGTTTTTAAATTTTTGTTAATGGGGTTCCATGCCAAACGCGAAAGTATATCAGGGGTTCCCTGATGACAAAAAGTTTGAAGAGCACTGATGTAGGTGAAACTCACGACATAAGTTCCGAAGCACCTTTCACACTCACACTGGCTGGCTATATTGACATGTTATTTTTCCGGTGTTTTGTTTGTAATCTTTGGTTTCTGTTTATTGTTCGGGTAAATGTTGTTTCTTGCTGAGTCACTCTCTAGCCCAGGGATGGGGAACCTGCGGGCCAAATGCGGTCCGCGTAAACATTTTGTATGGCCCGCATCAGAATTTTAGTTACACAATTTAGACTACAAGATTGCGTAAAAAACAAGCACCGTGATAAGCAGTTACTTAGACAGTAAGCCAGAAGCCTCTATCCCTTAAGATAGTATGTCATAAGAGGCCTCTATCACTCGTAGCAAGATAAAGGTAGAATTTTGGGATAAAATCAATTGTTATATGCGGCCCGCCTGCGATAATCCACAATTTATGCGGCCCGTGATAGTAAATAGGTTCCACACCTCTGCTCTAGCCTATGGAAATATTTTTTCATAGTAAGAATACACTGTAGTTTTATATCATAAACTCTCTTCCCCCAGCTAACTGTACGCGCAGCTGAGTATCGTATTTAATTCGATTGTAAACCGCGACTTATAAAGTTATTCATCATTTTATGCGGCTTACAATCAGGGCGGCTCACATTTTTTATTTCTTTACTTTATCGAAAGGTTTCGATGACGCTCTGTCTTTCTTTGGCTGCGTTTTGTCGACCAAACTCTTCTTTGGCATTCGATTTGCTTCAGCATCACGTGGTCATACGTCACAGGAGGGATTATGATAAACAGAAAGCAACTGTAGTGGTGTAAGCATCATTAATACCGGGGTTGCCAATTAATGGGAAACGCACGAGTACGCGAACGTCGCGAATGCATCTCGGAGGCTTAGGTAACCTATGTTCAAATGCGGTTTACAGTTAAGGGCAGCTTACATTAATTTTTAACACCATTTCGTGCGGCTTACAAACAAAGGCGGCTAACAATCGAGTAAATTCGGCAGGCACATAATCCACTACCGGAAAAAGCAAACGAGAACGTTGCGAATCAGCGAAAACAAATTTTACAAACGATGACGTCACAAAATACGTCATAGGGGCCCTCCAGTGAAAATTGCCCCGGGGCCCGGGCCCCCCTACGCTTTAATCCGGCTCTGCGTACAACAAAAGTAACATTAATAAATAGCGAACGGTTACATAAACAAAGGAGAGCTTCGCATTTGGGCGAACGATGTATAAGGTCAACGTCCCCGGTGCCCTGTTGAAATTGATGATACAACAATGGTTGCTTGTATGGGACGCAAATAGAGGTTGAAGAAAATGTCAAGTCACAAATTTTAATTTGTGCCAAGCAATTTTTACGCCCACGCCAAAGTGGCGCCCATGGCACTAGCCATGCCGGCCATGCCCTAGATACGCCACTGATCAAGTTGACTGGAGACTGAAATATATCAAATACACAAAAACTGAAAGAATATACCACACATTTAAGTAGGTTACTCTAGTAGCTTTTTTTACACTCAGCATTCTTAGAATGTAAAAATTATAAGCAACAATCACAAATTCAGACGATTCAGCGACCAGTCACTAGCAGAGATGTTACTCCAGGGGCGTAGCGAGGGAGGAACAATTCCTCGGGTGCAAAAATAATATGGGGGCGCGGAATCACGTGGGGGACGCGGAATGACTGCGGGGGTCGTCAAAAAGGCCCAACAATGTCACAAGGACTTACTTCAATACAGTACATTTGCTTCAGAAAGACCTCAGGTTCGAGCATGGCGGCGCCAAACTTGCTTCTTGCCCCGGGCGACATCTCACCCTCACTACGCTCGTGTGTTAGTCAAGTTAATTGTAACATAAACAATTTTTGGAAAGGCAGTCACTGGTTTTCCCGTTAATGCCTGAGGACCTTTTGCTATTTATTACGATCATATCCAAGAAAACGCCTTTTTGGAAAACTGGGCTCGTGTCCAAGTATTTTGACACAGTCCAGACCCAGTCGACCAAGTGTTTTGCACTCGTTGCATGCTTTGCTCCTTGCAGTCTTGGCGATGCCAGCTAACAGCTCTGACCAGGCAAACCATGCAAAGAGCGCAAAACACATAGTCAGTTACTCAGATGATGTGTTCTTTTTAACGCGCGCACATTTGTGTAAACACAAAAGATAAAGAAGTGTTTAAACGCCGTTTGTTTTTGAGTGAAAGTAATTTTCTATTATATGGCAACTTTTTGCAGGTTGCTTTTAAACGTCTGCAACCAGAGTTGACATAACGGGTCTCTGAGCCATAAGTTTTTCACTTTGGAACCTGATCGCTACGTATCTAAATATGTTGTAGAAATGACGACGATTGCCGCAACCTCAGTGAAAAACAAACTGAAGCTAACCCCGGGATGCTCTGCAGGATATTTTGTGTCAAAAATGCTTGTTATCTCAGAGTCCATATAGGAGAAACCCAATACGGTCCGAGAAATGTTTTATCTACTTTCATCAGCTCCAACTCGACAAACTCCGTCAACGGCAGATGCCTGGGTTTGCAGTACATGCTACGATTTTTATTGAAAGTCATGTTCAAATCCTTTCTATGTTATTATAAACCTGTAAATAGTAAACGATTGTCGCCTGAGTCTTTGCGTTTTCCATGAACTCTATTATGTTGCACAGACACAAACTGAAATAGCTGATATGTCAATTCATTTCATTATACAAAAAATGCTTGTTACCAATACCCATGAAGGTTATGAAGAACTGACTCAAAAGAAGAAGAACCAATACCCAGGCCCGTAACCAGCTTGGGACACCAAGAGGGGCGAGAGTTTTCTGAAAGGGGCCCAAATTTTTTAAACTATGTCCAATAGTTTCAAACTACGTCCAACACATTTTTCCACGGGGGGCTAAGCACCCCTAGTTACGGGCCTGCAAATACCTACACAACGTAATGGTTGTTCTGGCTGTCGTCAAACCAACGTTATCGACGTAACATCAAATTCTCACTTCGCTGATGCTCAACCGCCAAGCACCGTGGTTTCTCTAGTGTGCGTGTGGCAGGACAATGCCGTGTTTATAAGCAACCAGCAGCATGCAAAATTAAAATTTATTTCGTGTCCACCGTTGACATTGCCTTTTTTCTGCAAACAGAATGTTGTATGCCTCGGAAATCACCGCTCTTCTTTCAATAAGCAACTCCACCAGCGTGTTACGCCACAGAGAAGTGGTTTTCAACCTTTTTTGTACAATCGCCCCTCTACAGGAACTTTGCTTGAAAGTCGCTCGCTACGTATGATTTTAGCGTTGTCTGAAATTATTTGTTTATTTTGAAAAATAGTTCAGTGCAAATAAAACATAAACGGACAATGTAGTTAGCACAAAACGAAACGAATCAAATGCGTTTGTAGAAAGTTATTGAATTCCAAAACACAGTTGGTTCCAATCCAACTAATTATGCGAACCTTGCGCCTGGTGTTTAGGTGTCGCAATCTGTGTTGAAAGCATAGGCGTAGCCAGGGGGGACCAAAGGAGCCATGTCCCCCCAAAAATTTTTAGAAAACATAGCCATTTTGTGTTTTGAGAGGCGTTTTTTATAGGAAATTGGTGTCATTCGCCTAAAACCAAACTTTTTGCCTCCCCCCAATTTTTGGGCTGGTTACGCCACTGGTAGGAAGCCGAAGAGTTTCCTGTGTTTCTTTAGGCACGTGTAATGGCAAATATAATTCGCGTACAACAGTAAATATGGCTTGTTGGATTTGTTCCAACGTTCTGCTGAACAGTTATTTTTTTAAAAGAAATGATCGACTTACCTTAGCTAAACTATCAAAAAAAAAGAAAACTGCAGACTTTCAACTTCATTTGAAAAATGCAAACACTCACTGCAAGCTTTCAAGCTGAATGTTGTGATTACATCGCCTGACAGTGACAGTACGTATAACTATAGTAATGTGTCCTTGATGTCAAGGAATTTGTGCAAATTTCTGCTGTGCCTGTGTACCCTGTATTGTTTAAATCAAAATATCGCGAAAATCATAACTGCAGCACGACTGAATGCTTGGCACACGCGAGCCAGACACGATTCGCTGTGACGTAGGCACGTTTTTCGACGCACGCTGAACGGCCATGTCTATTTAGGAGGCCTTGGGTCTTGTCTCCCGGCCACGAAACCAGACAGTTTGAGTCAGGGGCATAACAAGGTTGGGCTTGTGCGAGGGGGGCACAATGCCCGCGCACTAAATCATTGTGGGAGCCGAAAAGTCCCAACAATGTTGCAAACACTTTCTTCAACACAGGATATTATTTGCTCCCGAAAGACCGTAGGTTCGAACATGGGGGCGCCAAACTTGTTTCTTTCCCTGGTCGCCATCTAACCTCGGTATGCCCCTGGTTTAAGTTCCAAACCGAAGCAAGGCTGGTGATTGGGTCTCATCTCTTTTCATTGCTTGCGAATTTGCAAACGTAGTGACACACTTAACTTTATCTACACGAGGCTTTGCTGATGTAGCAGATCAACAGTTGCGTGATGACGGAAACAACGCGGTCTGCGCGTTTCTAATAAGCCCTCAACTGTCGAAGCAAGATCAGTTCAAGGTGGCGTGTTTCAGCTGCGCGAGCGCGCAACATAAGCGACGATTTAGGACTAAGTCGCACCAATGGGCGAAATTTTGTTGTGAAATCTAGGGGGACAGCCCATTTATGAACAGGTCTGTTTTGAAAAAAAACGTTTTATGTCATTTTTCACAAATCTGGCAGTTGCTAATAGAGATATTAAATGTGGCAATAGTGTGTTTAGGCTTATTAATACAATGAAATTAGTTTTGTTGTAATTAATAGACGATTTGTCTGCCCCTGATCCAATTGCCAATGTTTTGAAGATCATCTAACAGCGTTACCTTAAGTCTCCATGTGGTACCAAAACATCGGCGCCTTTGTTGAGATTTTCGCGAATATCTCAGCAAAAAAGATCCCAACCATATTGAATTCGCATTTTGAAAGAACGCTTCCCACTTCATTTTTGGCAACTACACTCATGGCCGTCGCCAGCGGGGGGGCCAGTGGTGCTCGGCACCCGTATTTGAACTCTGTGACCCCCATTTCTTGTTTGGCCCCCCGACCTACCACGAAGCTGTAGAATTGCTATGCGCAGTTGTAGACAGTCAATAAGCGATAACTTGTTGAATGACTCTAGTTTGCGACATTGCGTTCGTTTTTCAAACAAACAAAAGCGCAAAATTCCACTGTTTTAGTCGCCGCAATTGCCAACATAAGGGTCTTGAATGCTTTATGTAAACAAAATGTTCGCTTATGGTCAACCAAGAGCGCGTCTTGTTTTTATTTCATGACGGACAGTAAAGTTGTACGAAATACAGAGCACTGTGAAATTAGTTTTTGAGTACTCACACGTAGGTTGTGTACACTCAGGGCCGGATTTACCAATAGGCTATGTAGGCTTAAGCCTAGGGCCTCAAGATCCAAGGGGCCCTCCGGCAAAGTGTGCCACGCATAGAGTCAATTGTCGTTACTGTGTATGATCAGTTCGATAAATAAATATTCGTCAACAATTCATGTTTTTAATTTTTATTCATTTAATCAGATTTTGTGTCGATAACGCCAGGGTCTTCCAGTGAGTTTTCATGAATCGCAGTATGGCCGTTGGTCAAGCCACATGCCGACTGTGGTGTCGACATACTCAAAGCACTTTGACTGCGTCCTACATAGGGTGAATCGTGTCGATTGTTACGTGTGAATTAGGCGAAAGGTTCGAAATGCACCTGATCAAAGCTTAAAGGTTATACTGCAGATAAGAGATACGTGTAGGGCTAGCATTATCCTACAATAAAAACAGTTGCTTTTTCTGATCTTGAGCAATACAGCTGCTTTGTTAGGGTTTCTATTTGTTAGCGTTTCTAATCAGTCATTCAGAAATCAGATTGCCACTGAGTACACTACTTGCGTAAGTTTGTACTGCTCCATGCGAAGCATATCAAAAAAATTTTGATGAGTTTAAATAATAAGCAAAAATCACTTTGCCAAATGGCAACCACATAGCTCTACCCAAGGAGACAAAGAGTAAACAAACAGCAAGAAAAGGACAGAGCAGCGTTTGGGTCTGACGTCTGATGCCTTAGATTAGTGGTTCTTGGTCGGTCTATCCAACCATGCGGAGTCTTATTTCTGAGTTTGATGGTCACAAACTGCTCAGGAGAAAAGTCTTTCTGAATATTCAAAATAAATAAAACTGAATTATTGGATCACAATGTTCTAGGACAGGTTGTCCAACACTAAGCATTCGGTGCATTAAAAATGACAAACTTGGCAAACAAATTTTAATGAAATCCTTGATAATTTTGTTATGAAGGCCAGGACTAAGCCCTTTTGATTTTTTACTGTGCTCTGTTCAGCCTGACGTGATTCGATGATTGTAGCTTTTTATTTCTTAACACGTATTTCAACAATGACAGCATAAGGGAAGTTTAAACCTCATCCATTCACGCGACCGTTTCGTTGCGTTCGATTCTTTGCAGTCTGGAAAAGTAACAAACAATCGAATCGTGATCCCTAGCAGTTGCAACCGTTTAGGATGTTTTACTTGACGTGTTTTACTCGTGTGTGCAAGATTTTTACAGTCCATGTCCTTACGGCCGCCACATAGGCTGTATGTGCAGTGTGTTTGGTTTTTAGGAAATTGTATATTTTGGGTGCTACTGTTGAACACAGCGAAGAAAAAGAGATGTAAAGTTGACGTAGGCCATGTATTTTTTCAAAAATCTAACCGTGACGTTTTTGTTTGTCTTCCCTGTCGAATTTACTGTAGTGTTCCCGCTAGCCAAGCATGCCTTACATAATTCCTTCTCATTGAACGCTTTTGCGCCGAAAGTAAGAACAATTTTTTATTGACTGTACTTTTAAAGCAGGGGTCCCAACCTTTTGTTTCCCATGTACCCCTTAACCATTCCGACACATCAGCATATACCCCTTCAACATTTCGACAATGAACAATGACGATGTAGCCCGCCCCTAAAATCTTGTATGACAAGGTATTTTATCATAGTTATTTACAGATATATTTAACAATGAGCATATGATTTTGATATAAATATTTCGAATTATATACAATGTAACTATTTTTTCTCTTGTATCGCTAACCTCAAGTGCACCCCTTCAGATATGCAAATGTATCCCTGGGCATAGGCGTACGAGGCGGGGGGGGGCGGCCGCCCCCCCGGGTTTGAGAAATTTCAGGGCAAACTCCGTTTTCAGGGCAAGCGCTAGTTGCTCAAAAATCCTGAATGATAAAAAATACATATTCAGCACAGTGAAAAATTCCAGGGCAACTCTGTTTTTCAAGGCAAGCGCAACGTTGCTCAAAAATCCTGAATGGTAAAAAATATATTCAATACAGTGAAAAATTTCAGCGAAACTCTGTTTTCAGAGCAAGCGCAAGCTGTTAAAAATCCTGAATGTAAAAAGTATATTCAATATAGTGAAAATTTTAGGGCAATTCTGTTTTTTCAGGGCAAGCGCAAGCTATTCAAAAATTGTGAACGGTGAAAAAATGTTCAATAGTTTATATTCACTTGGGGCTGATCCGTGTAATTTGGGCTAGTGCAGTTTGTAATCTGTACCAAAGTCGTGATTGGTTATAGTGACTTTGATTTGGACCAGTGGTGATTCTAAGGGGGGGGCTGGGTGGGCCATGCCCCCACATTTTTGCTTGGCCCCCTGCTGGCCTCCCCAGTTTTTTCTTAATTTTCCGTTTAAGTTCGTTTGGTTGACATACACAGTAGATACATTTCGGCCAGCTATATTTTAAACGATCAACTAGAAACCCTCTAGCCTGCAACCCTCTAGGGTTTGGTTTCAATAAACTGAAGTGAATGTTTTCTATGTATCAATAAGGACAACTGAAAATTACGAGTTTGATAAGATTAGGGCTGCTGGAGTGACTGGAAACGCCACTATATTATAAAAACAGCCAGGGCGACAATCCCATATCTTCAACCAGAGATG
>Ga0210059_1002568_pt1 | contig 28505 bp, 22 predicted proteins | sample Ectturendosymbi2_FD_188042 | JGI IMG/M metagenome (GOLD analysis project Ga0210059, IMG submission 188042) | Ecteinascidia turbinata endosymbiont from Florida, USA - Sample 2 (SPAdes) (version 2) | ecosystem: Host-associated > Tunicates > Ascidians > Unclassified | place: Key West, Florida...
TCTGTAACCCTGTGATTTCGCCGGCTTCAATGTCTTGTACTACGTTCTGTATTTTCTGTTTTTATCAACCTGCGTTCTGCAGAGTGTGTGTGTTCATACTATGGACTTCGTGTCTGCTCACAAACAAATAAATTAAATTCAAATAATAAGCGTATTTGGACGGAAACTTGCATTTTTGTGACAATAAGTTAAAAAGTATCAGACCTGAAAGGGAAAATGGCATTGGCACCCTAAAGCTCCGCCACGACACCCTTTTAAAAACCTTAAAAAAACACTGCTTTGTTCAAAGAAATGTGTGGCTTCTAGCCTCTCTCATGTGTTCTTTCCAGACCGAAACGGCTCAGACCGAAAAGTCCTGTTCTGGCAAAATCACTAGATACACAAGAAAAATTCACTAGATTGAAAATATGTGCGTCAAAATTGGCATCTTTGCTTGAAATTATTTAGTATTACTTTATTGGCCAAAAACCTTTCCAACATTTGTTAACTTTGTTGAAACAGATCATGGTGAAGGCTGGAAAATCTCATACAAACTATCTTCAGGCTTTTCTCAAGAGCTGATGATGACACCATTCACAGAGTATTTTAGAGAAATCAGCCTAACATTAAAAAAATTTTCTATTGTAGTGTTCCTGCAAAGAAATGAAAATGCTGTCATGGCCAATAATTCAGCAATAAACAGCACGGATGTGAAAACAACGAGAAACTCAAAATTAAAAACACTTGTTGGTTCTGTTGGTACAAATCTTCAAACAACAATTTACACAATCAATTGTTTACAGATGAAAAGTGGCTGAAAATCTTTGAAAAAGGGGTGAATACGTTAGAAAAAGACAACCGATCTTCTTCAAACACATACTTTGCAAAAATCACTAGATTGCAGTAAAAAATCACAAAGTCAGTCTAAAATTACTAGATCTTGTGAAAAATCACTAGGCGTGGCAACAGTGTATGGTTGCCCTCAAAGGGCCAGTTGTAACAGAACACAATCATCTACGCTACGCTAAACCACAACGCTAATGCTCAAAGAGCGTATCTGTGGCGTAACAATGGTTATGTTGCAGTGAAAGGAGCCTTAGAACTGAATAACTTTTTCAAAGAGCAAGGTGACTATAATCAGTGCCCTCGACTTGCACAGAAGTAGACCTGGGATTTTGCTTTCACTGAGGGGTTAGCAGGGCGCAATATATTGACGCCTCATCGTGGTTTAATGTAGTATTTGCATATTATGATCATGGCAGAGGGCCTCATACTGTTACTTTGAGTCTTTTCCAAATACCAGTAAAGTGATTTAAGTTTTTCAGATTTAAATCCAATCCAAAAAGTATATTGCAAAATATGATGCAAATATGAAAACCGAATCTTGTTTAAATTTAAATTTCTGTCACTGTTATTAGCCTAAACCCATGTGGCGACGTGATTACGCCACATATAACGTAAAATTCGTAGCAGTAACAGAAGAGCGAACCTGATCAAATGCGTAATCTCAATTGCTATTATACTGAGGATTGTCGGTTCGACCCTTTCCAGGTTGGCTCTGGTCGACGCAGCATTGTGCCTGCAACAAATGGCTCCCAATGTGTCGATGGCTGCAATCCAGTGTTAACCTGCAATCCTACAGTTTAACCTGCAGTCCCAAAACTGAACCAAAAGTTACAATAATCTGCAGTCCCAAAATTGAACCGAAAGTTGCGAAAAAGTTCAAAAGAAAATAATCAATTCCAATCCAAATCTGTTTAAGCAAAATGATAACATCCAAATCCATCAATATATTAAAATGTCGCAAGACTTAAATCCAAGTAGGCTATGTTCATCTCTGGTCATTTTCATGTGTTGGCCATACGAAGACCACACTGTCAATGCAACACCCACCGAGAGGTTGCAACAGCATCCCCTCATTTTTGTAATGAACCGCACCCATTGCACGTTCATTTTATGAAAGTTGCACCTGGCACTAGGCTACGTCAAATCCTGGTCAAAGCAACACTTTGTTGCGAATGGAAAGGCCGAGCAGCAAGTACGCAAAGCTTCACACTGTGGCACCAAGCAACAATAAAGATCCCACGTCGTGCTAATTTCATTTCTGCTTGTTCGTGTCACATGGGTGTTGTTCTTCACACACATCCCGTTCGTGGTGATTCGCACATTCACCACAACGCTAACTGGGAGGCTGCAACACTTGCAGCAAAGTTGGGCTAGACTTTTGAAATGACTGAGAGTAAAGGACACGTAAAATGCAACTGAGAAAACAGGTATAAATAACCTGAAATCAAACTTGTTAAAACAACAATGGGCACCATTTTCTAACGTATCGGGCGCCATTTCAAAGCATGTTGGGCACCATTTCATGGCATGTTGGGTGCCATTTCACAGCAAAAAAATGTCGTAGAAAATACGTGAAATTTCGTGTGACTCGAACTTGCAAACCAATGACTCGGAGTGACTCGACAGTTCTCGTGACTCAACTCTGACTCGACTCGAAAAAATTTAGATGACTCTGACTCACTCGGACTCGAGGAGCTTATGACTTTGACTCGACAAAAGTGTCTCGGGCACATAACTTAGGGTTGCCAGTTGTGTTTTGTAAAAATACCGGCCATTTTGTCAACAGTGCCAGACCTAAGCTGTATCGTAGTTTGTAAGCGGGACAGAGAAAACAGAGAAGAGTATTTTTTAAGAAATTTGAGCGTATTTTGAGTGGATCGTTACATTTCGGTGTGGGTGTGATGTGACAATCGCACCGAGGATTGCATCATCAGCACCAAATAAACTTTGCTGAAGGAACTTTCCTGACAAGATTCACTACCAGAGTCATTATAAATTCGGCGTTAGTTCTTTTTAAAGTTACTGCAAATTATTTATTTTGAAAATACCGGCTTTGGGCACTGATTTTCAAAATACTAGCCTTTCACAGGTCTCCGCGAAATTAGCAGCAAAATACCGGCCAGGCCGATGAAATACCGGCCATCTGGCAGCCCTAACATCACTGCATGATAGTGATTATGTTCCCCACCCCTGCTTTAAAATGTTTTACTTTCACAAATGTTGAAACCTATTTTGTGTCTCACGGGAGGGTATTCATATGAGTGGAATAGCCTTGGCGTGAAAGTTATGTGGTTGTTGCCTTCATTTCTCCAGTGGCTTCATCAACATTATTCAAATTCGGATTTGTAATGTGATTTCATTTTTCGCAGCTCAAAATTGATGCAGTGCCAGTTGCTTAGTTTGAACATCACAAATTAAATTTTAATTTATTTGTTTATAGCAGACACGAAGTCCATAGTATGAACACACACACTCTGCAGAAAGCAGGTTAATAAAAACAGACAATACAGAACGTAGTACAAGACATTGAAGCCGGAGAAATTACAGGGTTACAGACACTTTTTGCAACTGCATTGAAGATTGAAGACAGAACCATAGGGTTACAGACACATTCTTAACACTATTGTTAGCTAACACGTAACACTTGTTACAGCACTACTGCAGAGTAGGACGTTAATTCCTAACTTGTTCTAGTCTAGGTAAAATGCGAAAGCGTTGTGGCTTGACACGCCGTCGATCAAAGGGACACTGCAAAGTTCGATCACTCAATCACAGAGTAAAATGCGATTATAGTGTTCAAAGAATAGTGACGAGTACAAACAATCTGACTGCATCAAAGCACGTAACCATAAGTTGTTAGATTTTTTGCATCTTTCGAGAAACAGGTACTTGTATTTATGTAGCAGAGCCTCAAAGGTAGGAATGTTGCATTGAACAAACTGGCATGCAATCGTTCATGTGTTTATAATAATTCTACGTATGCTGTCTAGCGCCTACTACGAATAAGCCATTAATGCAAATAAAATTCGAATCGAAGTTCTACAGAACAACTGTCATGAAGCTACCTGCTATTAATTACGTTTAATTGTTGTTCTTACATGCCTGCTGTTGCTTGTCATCAAACAGGTGGTCCTTTTTCATCGATTCACTGCCTTAAACCGCACAATTGGGTTCCAACACGTTCCAACTGCTGTTTAACTCACCCCACCAAAAGTCATCAAGCTTAAAAACACAAAATTTTTTACGGTACTTTAACAATATTTCTGAAGTATCATTATTTTTACTACCGTTGTGTCGTCATTGTTCACGTAAAATATCGGTTTTCGAGACTCCGTTTTCGTCATTTTCAACCACACGGAGATCCGTTAGTTGTTACAAACGGATATCCGTCTTTTACAGGGCTACCCGCAGGGCTGGCTGCCTGTCATCTTTTCTTTAATCAATGCCATTTTTGCGTCAGAATCAAGGTCCATACCACAAGGGTACTCGAAAACACATTAACACAAATTTAAAAAATGCTTTAGTCATAGAGCAGTACAGAGCAAGTGTCAATTGACAAGCACAGAAAACTCAGGGAGATGCCAAACTCAAACAGAAACACAGAAACAACACACCAGCCAAGAGTACTACTACTAGTATCATAACTATGTTTATGATACTTAGTTACATTTACGTTAGTTACATTCACTCTTCAATCAAACAGTAATCCAACAGTGGGAAGAAAACTGAAGACATTTTAACATCAGGTTATGAAGTAAATGGCTAAAATCGTCAGAGACAGAAGTCAGTGGCTACACAGGACCTTCGTATTTGAAACCTCATTCATCTGCCATCTCACCTGTGATGTGACAGTAACGCACAAGGAGAGTGCAGTAGGCTTGGCAGAGACGTACTAAATGTTAACCCTAAAGCTAAACCCTAACCCCTCAACCAATTTAACTGCTGTATTTCTTGCAGGTTGATTTATTTAAATCTTGCAAGATTTAAATCAAGCAAAAAATCTCATACAGTTTTTAAGCTTTGAGTGATTTCTATGACACATATAATTAGTATTCTAATAGGTTTTCACTTAGCATTCTAACTGCAAAACCAACATGTGGGCTGAAATGCTAATCCTTTTAGACTCAGAAATAAAAACTGTTAGAATGCCACAAGTTTGAAACGGTAGACTAACCTAAAGTTAAAGTTGCATATTTTTCTAAATTCCATCAAACGTGCAGATTGTCCACTGTAGACATAGTAGTTGTAGAACATATTTTTGATTCATAATAAGAGATATGTTATAGATTTTTACTGCTTTATGCATGTACAGTAAGTTGTACTTTTGCAGAAGCTGAACTAGTGAAAGCTGCATTACAATAAATATTTCATTTTAGCAATAGACTGTGCACCAAAAAAGCTGGCAAGCTTGTATACACGTACAAGCTTAACATGCTACCAGTGTCAGTGAATTTGCTAAACTTATGGTTGGAGTATTGTCATTTCAATAAATATTCAAGTAATATAACTACTCTTCACAATGGTATAAGCAAGGAATCGATGGGCAAATTTTTAAGTCTGAATTAGTGACTCATGTGTAAGTTGCAAATGAAGTAAAATAGTATGTGTACAATTATATAGCCAGGGTTTTTTAAGGCGTTTTAGGGACCCGATTCGGGTCCCTAGAATTTCAAATCAGGTCCCTACAATCAGAGAAAATTATCATCGGGTCCCTAAAATAAATAAAAAATCGGGTCCCTAGAATCAGAGAAATTGGGTCCCTACAATCCAAACCGGGTTCCTAACATTTTCCTTAAAAAAAACCCTGATATAGCCAAGTATTGAAAGTAATGGAACAAAAGCACATGCAAATTAAAGGTTATCCTTTGTGGTTACATCAAATGGTCTCTGAAACAATGCTCTGTATTTATTTCTGGGGCAAATTACATTATGTGGTAGTTCGGCACACCATGTATGTCTTAAATGATTGAACTTTGTGTCTGACTCATAATCCCATTACTGACACTGGGTGGTCAAAACATAAAATATGTTAACCACTACAGATATCTGGGAGTATACTGGATACTGAGCTCTCAGATGACAAAAGACATTCAGAGACAACTGCGATACCAATATAGTGCAGCAAACAAACTGCGAACCTCTTCTTCCCGATGTTCAAATGCAGTTGAAAATGTACTTTTACATTCCTTCGCTACATCCATGTATGCATCACAATTTTGGTGTAATTTCAGGAAATCATGCATGCAGAGATTGCGCGTAGCCTATAGTTTTGGGTGCAGGGCCCTATGCAATCTGCTGTGATGAGCGAGTGTTAGTAGTCATCAAGTTCAATGTAACATTCCTACCTTTGAGGTGTTATTGCAAAAAAATGTGTACCTGTTACTTGAAAGATGCAGAAAGTCTGACAACGTATGGTTGTGCACTTTGATGCAGTCAGATTATTTATATTCGTCCTTATTCTTTGAACACTACAATCGCATTTTGCTTTGTGACTGAGTGCTCGGATGTTACAGTGTGTCTTCGTTTGAGGGTGTGTCATGCCACAACACATTTGTATTTAACTGGCTTTGACCAGTTTAGGACTTAGCGTCCTACTCTGGAAGTAGCGTTGTACCAAGTGTTATGGGTTTGCAAACAATAGTGTTAAGAAAGTGTCTGTAACCTTGTTGTTCTACCTCCAAACTCTGCTATTCATCATTCTGTTGTGTCTGTTTTCATCAATCTGCATTGTGCAGACTGTGTGTGCTTGTACTATGGACTCTGTGTCTGGTAGCAAAATTAAATTAAATGTGTCTAGGTTATCCAAAGACTGTGACTGATTTAGCTTGTTTGTCGCATAGTATATTATACTATCTCTTTTTCCAACTTGTCAGCTTTGGTTGAAAGACAAATTCCTTCATTGTCACATTCAGCAGAAAACTCATTTCAAGAAGTATAGCATGCACTTACCTGCAAAAAGAAAAACTCTTTCATTTGGTTAAATGGTATGACCTTCTTATTTCAGAAAAGGATCAACCACTGCAAACTACCAGTTAGGTATATATAACAAAAGTTCCTTGGAGTAGTCCAACTAAAGGGTCATATATAAATAATGTAATATAAAACCAAAGCAAGGTTACTACTATTCTAGAGCTCGACTGATCAGGCTTTTTTGTAACGATGTTTTTCATCGCCGATGCCGACACATATTTTTGCATTACTCAAACCACAGTTAAAAGACGTTGCTAAACTGCGATGAAGAACCGTGCCACATCGAATTCTCCGCAGACCTGGGTCACTAAAACAGTCAACCACCACAGCACGTACCCTGATTTGTTCGCAGGCAGTCATTTGTTTACCCTGCAAAAACCTGCGAGCGAATGTTACATCATAGAGCGGTTTATTGGGACGATTGCGCACCGGTCTGTGGATTACACGCACTGCGTGATGTGGTTGGAGGGCTGCGCGCCGTAAGGAACAAGACAGTGAATTTGAGTGAATAAATCAGAGACAAAGTAACAACGTGATTTTCTTAACACCCCGTGCAGGACAATAGCGTGGCGGTTCTTATGAGCAAATATTCCCGATGTATATCGGCATGCTGATGCATCGGTCGAGCTCTAAGTATTACTATGAAGGCTTTACCAACGCAATTTGAGAATTTGTCTTTTTAGCAGGCCTTTCCATTGCTAGTCACACACGAGCAATGTGCACAGCCTCAAACTGGTTTGCCTCTTTGAATAATCATAACAGTTTGAATACAGCAGGTGTTTTGATGGTTACACTTGTGTCCGTGTGTAAACCTTGAAACTTCGTTTGATAAAAATTGTCACATGATGTTTTATTTCAGAGGTTTATTGTACATTTCTTGACATAGTGACATGATTTCTGACGGAACAACTCAACCAGCAGCAGTTGTTTACTGCACTACATCTGAGTTTCGGGTTGACGACGCATACTCGATACTATTTAATCCCGACAAGTCCAAGTTATCCAGTTTACCCCCAGCAAACCCGGTTGGCGGACAAGTGTTTGCGTACTCGACCGAAACAAGCCTTGTGGCTAATTGGAGGCTAGACGGCATATCATGGCGGTCTACGGGAGTTCGAAAGTACCCGGTGGAAAACCCGACCGTGCGTGTCCGTTACTTCGAGTTACGACATGGAGCAGGATTTTTTCGCCGATCGTATTCCTTGGTCGAGGACTCCCCGTACGAGGTCGTATTCTACAGCGGCGATTGCACTAAAGCTGTGAGACTGCCGAAAAATAACTATAAGAATCATTCCGCGAATGCATCTAAATGGTCCGGAAATGCGGGAAAAAAAGGTGCACTTACACCCAAACGTCCAAGATCGGCAACCAGCGACAACCGACAGGCTGATGGCATAATTTCATCTGACGATGAGACGACTGATGACGCTAACGAAACATCACGTGAAGAAGCTAGCATCCAGCGTTGCAGAAGTGATCAGAGCGTGTCGAAACGCATAAAGCTGCTACACGTTCACGATGCTTACGCGTCCCTGCAAGTTGCGCACACTCTTCAAGGATACGTGTGGGAGATCCAAGTTTATCCACGATATGTTGTTGGTTTTGGACTGAGGGCTCTCACAGAACAGTTGCAAAATTTGCCTGGCGGCATTCGAACCGAGGACATGTATTTGTCATACGGCTCGTCGTTCAAGATCAACGATTTTTACCTGAGTTCGATCGTTTACCGTCACGCAGTTTTTAACGAGGCTCCTGTGATACCGATGTGCTTTCTGATCCACGATTCGAAAACACCAGAAGTGCACAGTATCTTCTTCCAGCTTGTCAAGAAAACGTTTCCGTTTCTTTGTGAAAAGCACATGGTCATTGTTGCGGGTCGCGAAAAGCCAGTAGCCGATGGCATCAGGGCTGCTTTTCCCAACTGGACGCACTTGGTCTGCTGGGACCAGATACTCAACGACGCGGAACGTTGGTTGAAAACGTACGGCGGTAAGCGACGCAATAACGTCGCCAGTCGCAGCCAATTAATTGACCTCATGTCCTGCGCCAGTGTGGAGCTGTACGAAAAGCGCAAAAAGGCTTTGCAACGCAGCTGGAGCCGGGCCTTCACCGAGTATTTTGATAAACATTTAGATTTGGTCATCAAAGAAAAGGCCAACAGGTGGGTCCTTGAAGAACTTGACCTATATTCTCCCGGGCGGGGCATCACAGGCCAAAACGCAGTTCACTTTCATTCGCTTCTGAATAAAATTCTGAGACTAAAGAAAACCACTACTGAGGAGTTGCTCGTCGCTCTGTATTACTTGCAGCGCTTTTATTTGAGTGAAATTGTGAAAGCCAAAAGCGGGATGGATGAGCTTTCTTTGCCGAATGGTTTTTCACTGAATGAAAACCAAGAGATTGTAAAAGAACCGGCAGTCGATGAAATGTGTGGGTTTGTAACATGTAGAAATGTTCACATTCCGTCGGTGATCACGTTGCCTCCAACTCTATTCCGCGCTAACTGGAAAGCAACTGTGAGAAGCTTGGACTTTTGTTGATATGATCGCCTTGTCATCTTCAGGAAAGGAAAACGTGGGTTTTTCATGTCTTTTTGCTGTTTTTTTTACTGTCTTCTTAAGCACGCTGTGATTGCACAAGGTTTTAGCAAAGTATGCATTCCACTAGTAAACAGCATGGCGAAACTATGGAATGTTTCGGAAGAAAGCAGGGCGGGTGATCTAGATTTGAAGTCACTGGCAAGGCAGTGCTGTTAAGTTTTACCTTGAATCGTTGTCAGCCTACTCGACCAGAACAATTCACCTGTAATAGTAACTACCTTTTAGGTATATCCACAACACAGGATGTTTACGGCCCTGCATATTCAATTAGCATTACCCCCCAAAAATCAGGTCGGGGCCGTTTTTCTTAAGGAAGTGCAGTGGCGTAGCCAGCCCAAAAATTTATGGGGGGCGAAATGTTTGACTTTAAGCGAGCAACAGTATTTTTGTTTGGGATGCCTCTTTTCAAAACACAAAATGACTAGATATGCTAAAAATTTTACGGGACATGGCCCCCTGGGCCCCTTCTGGTTACGCCTATGATGAAGTGTCGCAAAGATAAAAAAAATATTGAATTTTTGGCATGTCTTCATCAAAACCTCTGAAAGAAGTCCTTGTGAACTTCATAAATTTAGAATTTCGCCACTGCAGGACGCTTGAAGTACCTTTATTATAACAAATTTTAGAGAGATACGCAGAATTTTTGTTAAATTTTGGCAGGCTTGCGGATTACGATGCACACACATTATCTTACACCATGCTTTTAAAATCGGTGTCTCGTTTTTACTGTCGCTGACCGCGTTTTCTCAAAACATAGGTAACTAAAATTTCTCTCGCTGAAAATTATCTTTTGCAGCTTTGCTTGTTTGGTTTTAGTGAGCCTTTCAAAGATTTATCCTTGCGACTTGCTATTGTTCCATATCGAACCACATCTTTCCATGTCAGACTAGGACCACATGCTTGCCAGCCAAATTTCATCGCCTGCTGCTAGTAAAGTTACGACCGGATTGTGCGCTTCTAAGAAAACTAAAATCTACTCTCGCAGTTCAAGCACGCGTTCCACAATTTTTCGTTGGGACAGCCATCGAACTTCTATATGGAGCAAAAGCCTTGGATGTTCTGAAAATGGTTCATCGCAAAGTTTCGAAAATATGAGTATGGAATTGGCGAGCGTAAATAGAGTTTATAATTTTGATACACAAATACAAGACTGCAGTCAATAATTGGTCCTGATGTTTCACAACAACCGCTTGGTGGTGAATCACACCACAAGTTTCTTATGATATTTGCTACTTTTTCCTTGATACCAAAGATAGATAGTTTAAAAAATTTCATAAAGTACGTTGAAAATGTCCAAACCGGTTGTTTTGCATTGTATCGTGAAGTATCTCGCCACCACATCAGTGCCGAACAAAAACAACAGTTGTGCTTCCCTGGCAGTGTCATACTTTCACCCAGTTGGATTGCAAAATGAGCTTGATTCAGTATTTGAAGTAACTGTGCTTTTGTGTCGTTAGAAACTTCATCTGTTGTGAAATCGTGTTGCTGTACAAAAGACTTTCTTTAAGCTTCGCTACGCATTCACATCCAAAACTACCTCGCACAGGTCTATCGGGAGTAAATATTTTTGTTCCTTCTCCAGCCAACAATTTGTATTCATTTTTGGATTTAGTTCCACGCGGAACAAAGCCCAGGTCATTTGACACCTGTTGCAGTTAGACTACATTGTCAAAAATTTTGAAACTAAGCATAACACACCCAAGTTTTGAAGTATGCAGGCAAGCAACCAGGGCGAAAACAGGCAATTGCCTTCCGAAATTTTCAAAAACATTTTGGAGCGCCTAAAACCTTTTTAACTGTTAGGTAAGACAACAAGTTGCAATCATTTTCCCCCCAAAAAATATCAGCTGGTTACGGCCCTATCTTAGTGGTTTATGCGACGCCCGTGACGCACTTCTAAGTTCTGACACGTATGTTAACATCGAACCTTTGCCTTACTTAACTCGGCAACATCGCCTTCATTCCTGCGTAACTGATAATCACAAATATCTCTGCTCAAATATTTTCAGTATCATCAAAACTGGCATTTGTCTTTGCAATGAAAATCTCGTTCAGCTTTCTCTTCATGGCCATCATAAACGTCCGGTTGTGCAATGTTGGTAGAAGTCTCGTACACATTGCCGCCAGTGTGACCAACATGTTTTCGTCATAACTGGCGAAATCGCCCACAGACAATGACAAGATTATCATGAACACATGGCAAAGCTTTTTATGCAAATACAGTAATCCACAGTAAACGATAAGTACTTTTAGCTGTTGCCACTTTGTTTGCATTGCTACTGCTGTAGAAAAATTGACGTTAGGAATTTAGACAGCACAAGCCACGGTAAATTTCTAAATCAGTCAAAATAACAGTGGTTCTGACTGACCTGCAATGTTTAAATCAAACTAGCCGTGACTAACGACAATGTGTATCGTACAATGCCTTTTCGTTCTGCACAATAAGATAAAACAAGTCTGGGGAAGCCCTTCTTCCGAACATTAATCCAAACTACCCAGCTTCCAAAAGGCAATTAGGACTAAAGCAAGTTCAACAACAAGGAATTGTAGAGACTTCAGTGACAGTTTAAGCAATTTAAAGAACTACAAGAACGAAACTATGGACGACCATTATGCAGCGTTCAACGCGATACAAAAAGTATGCTGGAATTCGTTTTTAATTGGGCAATGCGCTTGACGATGCTCACTTATACATGGCACTAAATCCATGCCAGTCGCGTATAGACAGCATGAGCATCATTATTGCGTTATTGTTTGAGGTTGTTTTCTTGTATATTTCTTCAGGTTGAGTCTTGTTATTCAACTTTGCGATGAAGCACAACTCGCCTCTGTACAGCATAGCCGTGATCAGTTCATACTGTTTATCGCATGAATAACTCGTGAAGTCATATACGTACTACAAATAAGCCACCTGGAAATATGCATTATGTACTCTTGGGCGACGCATAGATGAACTTAATTTCATTGTAAAGTCAAATTTTGTTTCAAAACTTTATGTAGCTCATAACGCTTAGTTACTCATGTTTACGATTTGTATATGAGTTTTGCGATGACATTCTTATTTCGCGTCTTACTTCAGTTACATCACTTAAGCACATAAGCGTAGCCAGAAGGGGGCCATGTCCCCCCAATTTTTAGAATATCTAGTTATTTTGTGCTTTGAGAGGCGGTATCCCATACAAAATACTATTGCTAGCCTAAAATCAAGATTTTCGGACCCCCAAAATTTTGAGCTGGCTACGCTACGCTCGAGCATTAACACTATCTGAACTGTGCTAACCTTACTTCGCGCCCTATTCTCAGTGGAGAACGGTCTACCGTAGAATAAAAAAACGCACGAATCTTACCACGTGATTAATAGGCGTATAAATATCCGTACATTTTCGGCTGTAATCTTTGGTTTAGAAACCAATGTTGGAGCATATGCACCTGCGCATCCTTGTTCAAGCTAGATTTTGGAGATAAACCTCGTACATAAAGTCACTCGAAAACGATAATTGCCAAAGTTGTCAGTTTCCTTAACCAATATATTAAATGCAGTAATCGAAAAGCTCTAAAATATTGACGCGTCACGAGCAGCCTAAAAACATGAAAAACCAGTAAAGGAGTATTTTCATATTCAATCGCGAGGCCCCGGACGTTTGCCCGGTTTGCCCAATGGTTAGTGTGACCCTGCCTGGAATATCACTCTGCACATGGGCAGATGGCGTGAAGTCAGCCATTTCAGAAAGTTCGCTTGACAACGGTAGCAGGCGTTTTGTCGCATGTGACTGTTGAATGCAGACTCGGTTTGATGGTTGTCTGTTACGAATGTGATCAGTTATAAATTGGTCTGCTATGAACGTTGTCTGTTTCGAACGGTATATTATGAGTGGTCTGTTTTGAAAGGGAACCCTTCTGCCCATGGGCGTCGGTAGGATTTTTTTCAGGGGAGGGCCAATAGTGGATTTTTCCAGATGTCGCCAAAAACATTTTTCCAAGTGAGGGCCAAAAATGGTGAAATATCACTTTCTCCCTCGAAACTAAGAAAACAACCTCATTTTTCTAAAAATGTAATAAAAGAATGTCAAATTTCAAAGTCCAGGTGGAGGCTTGGCCCCCTCTCCCCCCTTCCGACGCCCATGCCTCTGCCAAGGGATCGGAAATTGTTAATGTGCTTTCGGAGCCATCCGTCATCTGTCGCAGCCTACAAAACGCTTTTTTGATGTTTGATGCCGATTTATTTCAGTATAGAATTTGACTGAGAAACGATTGCAACTTGTGGCAACCAACCCAGAGTGACAGTTCAAGTCGTATCTCGGTAGTTCCATCGTAACCCGCTTCATTTCGTTATTTACATTCTTTCGATGCAATTCGTTACATTGTATAAATTATGTTGCAACGAGAAATCGTGTTGTTCGTTGAAATCTCTGCTTTTGGAAGACTGCTGCATCCCACCGAAATATGACAGGGTTCTTACAGGTGGTTCAATGGTCCCATATGTAACAGTTTTTTTAGGTACGTCTATTGCAGTGGTTCCCAACCTTTCTTAATGCACTCCTCCCTTTGCTCATTTTGGAAATATATATTCCTCCCCTGTTCGGATTCGTAGGCTGGCATTAACTACGGTTGGAGCAATGGTCTTTGTTGACGACAGTACTTTGATTAATAAAAGTGAGACGAAAACTATTTGATGTCAAGTAATGGCACCAAAGTTTGTCAACAAAAACGTGTGGTAGTCCACTAAATGGCTTGCAAATATAAAGTGGTATCACTAATTGAAAGAGCCAATGCCAACTTTGAAACGAAATACAACACTTACAATGAATAGGGAACTTGACTATAAAGTGGAAATTCCTCCCCGGTTGGGAATCACTGGTCTACTGACTTTAATTATTTCAGCCTGCGTATCCTCACTGTATTTAGGAACACTGTATCTTATTAGGGTGAAGGGTTGCAGTTGTTCCAAGGACGGTTATCATCTTGTGCGCGTCTGTCTGCGAAGACTTAAGTGCCCTATGTCTCACATGGTTCTGCCCGTGAACAGGGCCCCGACAAGGGGGGGAGGGCAATGCCCTGGGGCGACACTTTTGGCGAAAAGAAGGAATAGCAAATGGTCTTTCACGAATGAACCTGAAGTTAGATTTAGGTTTAGGTTTAAGATTTTGGTTAAGGTTGGACCTACCATACGTCCCAGTTTGGCCGGGACTGTCCCGGTTTAAACGTCTGTCACGGTGTCCCATCCCGGTTAGCAAAATGTCCCGGAATTTCACTTCAGTGAAATTTTCAAAATTAACTCCAGCCTTATGATGCATTATTATGAAATCATTCCGTCCTGAAAGGCTTGACTTTGCTTTAACCCATGGCTTGGGGGGGCGGCACTTTTCGACTGTGGAGGGCGGTACTTCCCCATGTCGGGGCCCTGCCCGTGAACATATCGTTTCCAATAGTCTCACTTGCATCAATGTATTATTCAAAGGTTAAGCAGCATACAAATGGTTTCATAAGTTCGTTTGAAAGAGTTTTGCTTTTAAAGTTTCAGAGAGAGTTTTTATCTTTGGCTTTTTCTAGAAATCCGTTAGAACACAGCCAACAAGACTGAGGTTTCAGTACTCGTGTCGGCCTATTTATTGGCAGGGTCTCGACGTTGTGGAATTCTCCGAATCGTTCGTCCTCAATGTTGCCACTGGGGTCAGTCGCGATAACATCAGATTGGTGCTTTTTTCAACATCAGATAACATAAGATTTTTACAGTATAGTTTAATATAAGCTAAATGCTTCTATTAGCAATGACCAACAAAGTGCGACAACCCACGTTGAATCCGCAACAGAGAGAAGTATTGTCATTAAATGGAAAAGTCGGTATGCACAACGTAAATGCAATTCCCAACGCTAATGAAGAGAGCTTCAGTTTGGAACGGCTACCAAACACACGAGATTGAGAAATCGATGAAAGAAACTTAAAAATCATGAATCTAACTCATTTTCATCCAAAAAGTATACAATAGCTCAGCAAACATCAGATCTGTTGCCAAAACATCAGAAGGGGCAACACTTCGTCCTTCGCGAATTTCGGCAGGTATGCAGTCACGTGACGTTGTGGAATCGCTCAGTTTTGACTTCAGCAGCGAAGCAGTCATGCGTAAGTCATGAGACTAGTCACATGCTTAATTTGTAATGCATTCAGTAAAATATTCGAAGTTGAAATCCGGTATAGGTTATTGCATTTTGAGCCCGTTTTGGTTGAACGCTCATAGGCAGAAGCAGTCTTTATTCTTCGGTTTTCGTTCGTTTTTTTCTTTTTAAACATAGGTGAACTTAACGGTGACTTCAATTGTTCAATCCACCATCTATAAATGTCAAAATAGATTCTTTTAATATAATCAGTACTTGAAAGACTTGGAGTCCGTTTTCTTGAAACGTTCTTTTGGGACTGTTCTTCAATCCAAGATGTTGGAACAAAGGTCTCGGACACATACCAGTGGTCCATTGATCCCACACATGTAGGACCAATGAGCCAAATATTTTTTTTCACATCAAATTTTCAGCCACTTCTTCAAATCAAATTCTACTGATTTTTTATATGTGGATAGATATACAGATAATTGATATTTATGCTAAATGTTCGAAATTTGCAAGCTAAATTTTGCGACTGATGACCGCAGCGGCGATTCTAGAATTTGAAAAGCGGGGCCACTGCCGGGCCAAGGAAAATGTAGGGGGGGCAACGTAAATGTCTATCTTTCATAGTGATTTTTCGTTGTTTTGAAGATTAAGTTGCTATGATTTACCCTATGGAACCCAACATAGGTTTGTGAATATCGTCAAATATGAACTACCGTTATTATTCACTAGAGGCACTTAAACGCCACTGTAGATGCAATCACACACGTGTACTGCTATGTCGAATATTCTGTGCTAACCATGCAACTTCCACAGCACTGCACATGTAAAACGAAACACCATTTTCCGTACACCATTGTGCCGACCCCACATGAACGAAAACAGCTTCACGAAAGTGAATAGAATTCACATGAAAGCGAAATGGTTCCAACCAGGAATTCCATCTTGACACAGAGAAAAGTAGGCTGTTGACAGCCAACTAGTTTTATCAAAATATTCTCACTACAAAGCACGTAAAAAATAAGCCATCTGCCAACGGATTGGTGACTACTGACAAACCGTTTTTTGGGTAGCTTGTGGACATTTTGTGATTGCGGTGTAACAATGAAAATGTTATGCAACTACTATTACGAGTGCAATGCCCACCTGCAGCATGGATAGGGTGAGGACTATTCTGTGCAGTTAACAGCATCGAGGTTTCGGCACCAGTTTCATCTAAAGTAGCAAAGCAGCGCCGCAGGTAGGTGTGCATCGGCGTTTAGGGTGCGTACCTGATAGCAAGATGTAACAGCAGGCGTAAAATTTATTTTGCAGGATATTCCCAACAAAGTCGTTCGTTTTAACATTCACACCGAATTTCCTCTGACTGATCCTCGACCTCAAAAGTTGACTTTTCAACTCTGCGTTGATTTATGACTGTCTTGCCATAAGCGAAACACGCACTAGCTCCAAACCTCAAAAGATTCAGACAAATAGACAATGATCATTATGATTATCACAGATCCCTGCACAGTCTAAGTTAGAATTATATATCATTATCAACTCAATGTAACTTAATCCTTCTATTGTCATGTCGACTGTCAAATTCAACGATTTCATCTAAATCTATTTTTCAGCTCGTACCCTTTCAACTGAAAGTAGATAATTGTTACCCAATCTACGGAATTTCTGGGAAATATTTTCACTAATTTTATTTTTGTAAAACTTCTCTCGCATGAAGCGCTGGTGACGGGAAGAGTTACAGCTACCAGTAACAATCAAATGCAGCTTTTTAAGTAGCTATAAATGAAAAAAATTGTTCGAGTGATATAGGCAGCTTCGACGCCTTCCGAAGCAAATTCTTTGCCAAATCTATTTCATGTTTTAAATCATTTTAACTAAATGAATATGATTTGCGAATTCTTTCAAGTGTTTTTCTGATAGAAATGTTTGATCTCCTAGTATAAGAGCTGAAATACGCGAAAGAATTGCTTCCGAATAATTACAGAAAATCCGTACAAAATTCTATGAGGTTGCAGGACATGTGTGGGTAGAGTTAAAACTGTAGTCACGAAAGACTTACGGAAGATGTTTCGAAGTCATATACACAAGGCAGCAGAACGCAATACTGCAGCCAGGATAAATCAACTGAAACCAATTCATAATGCTTTCACAAACGTTTTGCTGCTGGGCAAGCAACAATCTGCTGACAGTAATATATTCCAGTTCCATCACACACTGAAATGCACGAAAGATCATTCTTCCCAATTCTGCGACTGTTTTTTGGTTTCGAAATGAATTTTTCAACACCACGACCGCGGTCTGACTAAATTTCACGCAGGATGCCAGCAACTACAGTAGCCTACTGGTATGTGTCGTCATAAACAACTCTAGTTACGCGGCGGTCAAAAACAACAACACAGCTTATCATGCATTTCGGAAATATTGAATGCAAACCAGAGAGTTTCTGAATTATCGTTTGAAATATTGCTGGCCAAAAATTATTTACTGTATATGTCAACGAAACGAACTTAAACGGGTAATTAAGAAACAACTGGGGGCCAAGCAAAAATCTGGGAGATCATGGCCCACCCAGGCCCCTTAGAATTGCCGCGGCTGATGACCTGAAGCGTAAAAATGACTCATTGGTCCCTCATCTACCCTGCACTAAGAAATGAATGACGTAAGGGAAACCCTTCTGCATGTTTTCAAAATACGTGGTTGTCGCCACGGCTGAGTTCCTGCAAAATGATGAAATGCATATTGGTATTGCTCGGTGTTTTAATGGCCTTTCGTATAGCAAAGTGACTGCAATCCGAGTTTGACAACAATCGAAATTAGATTTCCATTCGGCTATTTTGCCACGAGTGTGTTTTATCTTAAAATGCGCTTTCTTCAAACCGACGCGATATCCCTGGCGTAAAATAGACCTCTTTTACGTACTGGTTGGGGGCAGCTAGCCGCATGTGCATCGGGAGGTGCGGGGGGCAATGTCCTCCTGAATTTTGAAATTTTATACTTTCCTACGACTTTTCAGTAGAAAAACATTTTTTTTTCCCAGGGGGACATTGTTGTCCCCCTGGATAAAAGCCTTCCGACGCCCGTAGCTAGCGGTAGGCTGAAAATTTCGGGTAGATCAGGTTGCTTTTAACAAAGGAGCGCTGTAACAAATAATTTTGTTTGTTAATTTTGTTCATATCGCAGCCAGGGGGGTCATGCCCCCAAATTTTTAGAACATAGTCTTTTTGTGCTTTGAGAGGCGGTATCCCAAACAAAATGGGTGTTATACGCCTAAAATGAAACATTTTGCCCCCCCCGCAAATTTTTGGCCTGGCTACGCTGCTGTGTCAGTTTCGAGATCAGATTTGAATAAAGAAGCCCTCACAACGTAATTTTTCAAAATTTGTCTAACTGCAAGTATGTTTCCTGAGAACAAAACGCCGGTACCACATTTAAATTATTTCGCTTCCAAGCAGTGTTCACAGAACAGGTTTCAGCAGCCCCCGACCGTGCTTGAGTGACTTGCTACACAAGGCTCGTGGTCTTCACAAGTTTCGACCTTAAGAGACTACCCGTAATGATTTCAAACACCTGCAGTTGGCGTGCGTAGTTGCGAATACCCGGGTCTCCTGCATCCGATGTTAATTGACACTAGGGGTGTAACGAGGTTAGATGGCGCCCCTATGTTAGAACTTGAGGTCTTCCGGAAGCAAATATATGGTATTGGAGAAAGTACTTGTGACACTGTTGGGACTTTTCGCGCCCGGGAATTGTGCCCCCCTTTCAAAGCCCTCGTTACGCCCCTGGACGTCACACCGTCCTCGAATAATGTTGCCCAATCGCTGCGCTTAGTTTCATTTACGATGGGCGTCTCGACATCGTCGAAGCTATTAACCAGGCATGTGGTACTGGAAAAAGAAGTGTAGGAGCGCACTCAAAAAAACAGCCATTTTTAAAAGCGCTTCAAACTCTTTTTTCAATCATTGTTTTATGAAACATTAACTTTCATTACACTATACACAAAACATGAAAAAATTATGGGAACGCGTTCCTGCACCCAAAAGTGTGGGAACACCGTTCCCGCCCATCGCAACCCTACAGTTAAATCAAAACTTGGCGGACGATACAGAATACGCTGCAATAAGCAGCGGCTTAAAATAGAACAAGCTTGCTCAGCAGCAAATGAGTGACAGAACTATTTTCCACACGCCGGGCTAGCCCAGCCGCTTAAGCCCACAAACATTTCGCCTGCGCAAAAAAGGTGAACTTCGACCATTGATTCGGTTCGAACAGCCTCTTTCGCGCCAGCCTGCTGTTGGCCGATGTGTTCGAAACTTGCTTTCTGGTGGTCGATAAAAATTCCCCGCCTGCCTGCCACGAAACAGGGCGTCCCGGCGAGCTTGCACGTTGCTGCACATGCAACGCTGATCCTGTGAAAGCGCGGGCGATGAGCAAACAGTATCGCGGCACCGAATGGTCAACACGCCAGTGCGAATTAAAATAAAACTTTTGCGAGAACTGCGCCGAGTTTGAAGTCGCTCTTACGTTTCTTGTGTTATCCCGCTGCATGGCAAAGCGTAGGCAACAATGCACCAGTCCATACTGAACGTGACTTTCTGACACTTCACAAGGTTTGGTCTGTTGCAATATGTCGTCAGCCACTGGTGATTGATGTTTGTCTTTCTGCGAGCATGGGCGTCGGAAGGAGGGGGGGGGCTGGGAGGTCCTTGCCCTCTGGATTTTTATATTTGACATTTTCATATATCAATTTTCAGCAAAAGTAGTTTGTTTTCGTAGTTTCGAGTGGTAAAGAAATTTCACCACTTTTGGCCCCCCATTTAGAAAAATTCCTTCGGACGCTAACGCCTGCGATGTTATCGACTCTTGACGTCGCGCAAAGCGAAAAACCGTAATCGAAAACTCTTATTTCCAAACAACGTCGTGTCGATCGCTTTAATTTCACCTGGTGAGAACGCAAACTATAAAGTGATTACAGGAGGCACCACAAAGCAAAGAACCGTCGTCAAATCGCACGTTGCAACATTGAACTGGAGTTTGCCTCTGCTGTATGGCATACTCGCCTGGCGGGTTTACAAAAGTTCGCAAAGAAAACGATGCAAACAATAAATTGCCAAAAGCAAGTGACAGTGCCGCCGTTTCCTGAGGTCGGAACTATTGCCAGTTAAATTTACGACACTGTAGGTTAAGACGGCGGACAATGGGTTCTTTTGAAAGTTTCGTTTAAACAATAAAGGAACGCGCGGAGCAAACTGCACGATAATGAGCGGCCAAACTTTTACAACACGCGGAAATAGCTCGTAGAAAGAAGAAAAAACTACTTCGCTGCCCACGACGACGCCGAGAACGAGAAATCCTCCGTTCAGACGACCGTGCATTGGCGGGGATAATGGTTAAGACAGCGCGAGGATCACACAACGCATGCAAGATATAACACCACCATTACGGGGGATAATGAAACTTCCGGACAGTGAAAAGCGGCTTACTGAGAAACAAATACGCACCCGATTAACCCTCACGCTGATCCCCGCATTACGTACAGAAATTATATGACGTTGTGGTTGCGTTTCGCAGCAGGAAAGCGCGGGCGCGAAGCGACAGTGTGCCGGTGTATTTCACGTTCCCTAATAATAACGCAATCGAGGGTACATAACCACGTGGAACTCCAGCAATATTGAGCTTGGGAAGAAGGGCAATGAGCGCGCTGTGGGGGTGAAGCGTGCGTGCTACGATCACTTGGTGACCTGGTGCATTGCGTGAGCCAAGTACTGGACATTCCCGGACGACAGACCGGCGATGGAAATTCGTCCATCGTTTGTCAGATAGACGGAAAAATCTTCTGTTAGGCGTTCGACCTGAAAACGAGTCAATTGATGCATTTAGCGACACGGAAAGCGACAGTGGCGGACCAGGGGGTGGGGGTTGTCGGAACAGTTTTCCGCTCATACCTTTACCCAATGGGCTAAGTGGCTTCACATCCACCATCAAGCAACTTACCGTTAACCTTTTAGCTCATTTTTCGACATTTTACTCAACCGACCCCGTTGCATCTCGAGTTTGAATCCAACCATAGAACGCTGGTTTCCAACCAGGTATGCTTACTTTCCAAAAGCGCCAAAATAGTTACATGGAGTTTTCCAATCTTTGAAATCGTCCCGATTTACTTTAAATTTCCTTCTTGACGAGTCAGAAAGCATACCCACAATTACGGCACGTCACCGCAGATAATTACGGCGTTGCCCTAAAAATGGCATGAGCTTCCCCGAGCAAAGCTCATGCCATGTCAAAAGCGGAAAAAAATCAACTCAACTAAAAGATTTTTTGCGTGCACACACCTGCTGCTGGTTTAATCCTGTGAAGCAGAACATTCCGATCTGATCGGTGATGTGTGACCAGTTGCGGATCGAACCTTCGTTTTTCAAGTTGGCGACAAGCTGCTCCCTCATGCTGATGATTCTGTCCGCCATGCCCTTCACCTCGACCAACCTGTCGAACAGACGATGACAGATCGATTACTGCGCATGCGCGCGACAAGTTTACACAATTATCGCGCATGCGCAAAGTGACGGGTGGCACGTGGCATGAACATGTCTCAAAGACTGCATTCGGCGCTATGTTCGTTGGCGATCTTTCGGGAAACAACAATAGCTGATAAGTATACTTCAAAAAAGCAAACCTGATCATTTAGAAAAAGCACAACACTCCGAGCGATGCCTTGCAGAGTGAAAGAAGAAATTAGCAAGACAGTACGCAACCCTAAATTAAACCCACCTAGTTAAGGCTGAGCGAAAGCGCCGGTAAGATGCTTAATCAGTCAACATGACCGGGTTTATTTGATGGTAACCAGATCCATAGCTAAGTTCGCGAAGCATTCGGTAATCGTTCGGCACAGTTCGCAAAGCATATGCGGCCAAATAATCTTGGTTCGGTTGGTATAGCGTGCTGCGTTGTGTGAATTATATTGCAAGTCGTTGCGATTGCCCGGCTTGGAGTTAAAAACGCTCGCCGTCGCTTAAAAGCGACATCGAAGAAGTTTCACGAAAAAAGCTGCTTTGAAAATTTTTACCGAGACCCAGGCGGAAACGACACAGATGTTCTTAAATGAAAAACCAAATTCAAACAACGGTTTGACGAAGGACGGAACCTTGGAAAGTGCAGCCCCGCCTGGTATTTTCGGCCAGGGGGGGAACTGATTGTAACTTGCTGTCGCACCTAACAACTAAACATGTTCAGGAAAACCTCGCGGCAATTGCCAGGTTGCCGTCCCTGGTTGCGGTCCTGACCCACGCTCTATTTCACACGCTGGCAACTTAAAAGATCTTTGAACAACGCCGGCGCGATAGTTGACAAACACAAGCACTGACAGAAAATTTTTCGACAAAAATTGTACGAGATATCACGTATCAGGTCAAGCGAATTAACTTTTACAGTTGAAAGTAAGCGAGGGAAGCGATGTTCATCTTTGAAGTATCGCAACTTTCTGCTGCAATTTCGTTTTGGCAACTTTCGGAAGCAGGAGCGCAACCAACTGATATTTTCTTCTGGGGGCAAACGATTGTAACTTGATGTTGTACCTAACAACTAAACGTGTTTTTGAAAATTTCGGGTGGCGATTGCCCGTTTGAGCCCCCTGGTTGCGGCCCAATACAGGAGCTACAGGATTTAAGTTCAACACTGACGAAAAAAGACAGAGAAACGCACACTGCGCAGCTGGGACCTTCGCTACTTCTCGGCCTCTACACAAACTAAGGAAAACACATGCCAATCATCGCTTAGAAGATTAAAGAATGTTAAGTCATTCCAGTCTCTGTCACGTTCGAATAGGTACTATCGGCTTACGCTTGGCTCACATACCACTGAGCGCGAAGATCGGGTTCGGTTAAGATGGCAGCGGCGATACGGGCTCCATTGCACGGCGGATTGGAGTAGAGCGGACGGATCAAGATTTTCAGTTGGCTCTCAACTCTCAAGGCTTCGTCCTGGTCGGCGCATACGACAGTGAAGGCGCCGGCTCGTTCACCTGCAAAACAAACATCTTCAATCTTTGCGCCACAACGTACCTGTTGACTGCTCTTAAAACGATTTGGGAAAAACGCCAAAGAGGTCTCGCTGTGCAAACCGCCAACACAAAGACCAAGCAACTTGAAGTGGTAGAATGGTCTGATCACCGTACAACACAAGATGTTCCATATCAAACATTCTTCCATCACAATCTGCGAGTCGTTGCACATATATTTTCATCTATACAACAAGGGTGGCGGAGTCCGAAGGTTTTTGTGTGGAGTCGGATTCCTAACAACGCTAGGAGTTGGAGTCGATTTTATTGTCCGACCCCGAATGTCCAATTGGATCATTTTTTACATCACACTCCAAAGTTGAGAATTCCTGTTGATATGGTACAATTTCTTTGAAACTTTTGTTGAAACAGAGATTTTTTGCTGCTCACCACGATTTCCTTTGATGTTAACAGCCAAACTTCATTCCCTTTATGTTAAGGAGTCGGAAATTTTGGAAAGGTCGGAGTCGGATATTTTGCCTCCGACTCCGCAACCCTGTATACAACTTCATTTCGAAAAAATAGCACACAAAAGACGAAAAGCAAACTGGTTTTTCTTTTCATGTTCAACTTTGCTCATTCGCGTTTACAGCATCGGCTTGGGAGGGGAGGACAAGCGGCAATCACACTCACCATACAATCCCATGTTTTTAGCAAATGACTGCGCCAGCAAGACGTTGTGACCATCTTCAACAAACGTTCGAACCGCACTGGCATCGCTGTCAATGTCGCCGCTGGCAAATCCTTGGTAAGCCATGTCGAAAAACGGCAAAAGCTTTCGCTTCAAGCAAATCGTGGAAATTTCCTTCCAGTGCTCGGGCTGCGAGAAGAGAAACGAAAGCCTCCATGTCTTAAAGTTGCACACAATCCCACTGTGTACTTGGGTATTTCATATTATCTTCATTTTACCTTCGGGTCCACTCCAGTTGGATTGTGAGCGCAGGCATGAAGCATTATGATGGATTTATCTGGAATTTGCTGCGAAATGAATGTGACTGGTTGTAAGCCGCGTCAGCAAGTAACTTCATACAACTTCAAGACAATGGCATAGTAGCGAGCGCCAGCTAAGACAAGCTGGCCGAAATGAAACCTTGTTTCATGTTGTTGTTAATGTTGCGTGAAAACCAAACCGACTCCTGCAAAGCTTTCGCAGACATTTCATCTGACTTACGCTTATATCGTCCAATGCTCCATCGGCGTCAAATCCGCACGTTGCGGGTTTGTAGTAACGGTAACGCTGAATGTCCAAACCAGCGTGCCTGCAAACAGACATGCCACAATTACAGTAGTGAAGTCACATTTTGCGCAGAAGAGAAAAAGCAACTGGCAAACATGCAAAATGCTAGAAATCAAGTCTTAGCACCGCCAGCTCATGATAGCCGGTCGTAAAGCACGAGGTAAATAATAAAATCCTTTCTTTATTATCGGCTACCCTAAACTATCGCTCCGCACGAAAATGGATTAGCGGAATTACGTTTATTACTATACTTGCATGCTACTTCATAATTTTGATATCTGGTTTTGAACACCTGTGAGCAAGATTTTCTTACATTTCCGTAGATAATGCAAAATTTATCAGGTGGTTTGCGATGCTCATATTTACCAACTTCCGCTTACGTGAAAATAGGAACATGATTGCCCCAAGACGGAGTAGGAAGCCACACGGTTTTATATCCAGTGAAGAACTTGTCCTGAAAAAGCAAAATGCAGTAGCATCGAAGCGGTGGAGCGACGCTGCGAGAACTGTTCGGTCAATCCAGGGTATGATCACAAACAAAACAGAAAGACAAAACGACGCGAAAATCTATATCGTGCTATCTCAAAATCCATTTTTATTTCGTTTCTAGTGGACAGCGTAAACATTCGCTGAGATGATGGAAGGCAGAAGACACATGGTAACGTTGACAGGCACCATATCGGAGTCTTCCTAAGGTGGCAAAAACCATCGACTCCCTGTGGAGCGCATGACCTGACGGTTCTGGATGAAAAGACAATCGAATGGCTGCTCAACACCTGCCCCGAGAGCCCGTGCGGCCTGGCAGCGGATTACAAGAACTGGCTTAAACGATGAAGCAAAAGTCGTCACAAAGACGTCCTTATTTTATGCGAGTGTTCCTTTGTCCTCAACACGCGCGCGCTTCACTAACCTCGTATAAATAAAACGTTAAGTGCTTGAAAAAGTACAAAAGCGATAAATATAATAAACTCGTTGTCGGTAAGCGATAAACTCGTCTGATAAACACGCGTAAAAAGCAATGAGGACGAATGACGCAGCAACTTTCTAAGAATCAATTCAACAAAGCCTATCTTCTGATTGCTGTCAGGTTTCTTGCTAACATCATCGAGGCTTGCAAGACTTTGTAATGTCGAAAGGGATGTAGAGACTTTTGGAAACAACGAAAGAACCGGCAAACTTCATCTGTATGCTTAACCCGCACAAGGTTTTCTCTGACAGGGTCAAATAAGAATGATTATGATGTAGGGTTTGACGAAATTTTACTGCTTCAAACTTTGAGCCACGTAACACTTTTTCTTGCAAAATCAAGAACCAAACGTCCGCACCGAATAAATAAAAACCTGAGAGAGGTGGAAAAACATGATGTAACACATTATATCCCAGCTGTACATTGTTTTTCCACTAAACACAAATGTGCAACATTATATTTGAAATCAGTATCATTTAACCGTCATCTACAACTGACAAAGATACGTCATGCATACCACCACAGTGCGTGACAACAATAGTACTTTCTGCATCTGGAAACTTAAGACAGCTAAACAGTTACAACTACACTTGAAAACCGGTTAAAATTTTGCAGCATTGAATTGTAAAAGCGTAAGTTTTCCAGGACAAGGTCTGACGACATTTACCAATACGTAAAGAAATGGTTGTGTTTTGAAAAGACAAAATCTATGACTCCAATAACACCTTCAAACCTGCAGAAACTAGTGAAGTTTAGAACAGCATTTTCAACAATAACAACCACCACACGCATCAAAAATCCTTGTCCTTGTGGCTGGGAATTACTTGATAAGCTTTCATAAAAAGATAAACTGTTTGCAACATTAAGTCTCCTTGTCATGGAGTACAATGGAGACTTTGAGCAGATTAATATCTAATCTGCAATTTATATCAGTACTAATAAGTGTGATCGAAAAAGCATTTTACAAACTCTTCATGCAAATGCACATCAAACACCAATCTTAAGATCATCACATCTGCAACATGAGTTTCACTGACAAGATGTAACCAGCCTTAAAAGCAAATACCAAGTTTCAATTCTTGAAACTGTGGAATAAACTCTCATATATATGTAATGCTTGAAATTGAGTTTGTCTCCCAGTTTGATTCAGCAAGAGAGGGAATGGTCTACTGCAGTATTGCACTAAAGGAGGACATCTATAATTGGAAAGCATTACCAGGTCTACATAAAAATATTTTGGCTTATATTCGAAGCACCTACATTTTCTGCAATGAATTGCATTTGTGCTTCATTTGATCTTTGCTGACTATGAAAATTGTTCCTTTTTGAAATGTCAAATATGACTTCATTCAAATGAATGGTTGTTGCATTGCTTTTTCACTGAAAAGCGTTTTATAGTTAAATAAATTTGCAAAATTAGTGTTACAAAACATAATAAAATTAACAATTTCATTTGACAGGAACATAACTTCGTCAAAACTGAGAACCAGCAGCTGAAATCAAGTGTATATTTTAATATTTCACAATCCTACTTCACAGTAAGTTTAATAATACAATAGAATGACATGCACTTTACCAGAAAGTTGGCTCCAATTCGAAGTGAACCAGTCCCAGAAATTCCTTGAACAGTCACATTCTAAAGAAAAACATAAAACTCAAAACAACAGACAAGTTTTTAGAAAAAATAGCAAAAAAGGCTTTTTAACACACAAAACTTGGGAATCATAGGAGCAACTTACAAAAACTTAACTAACCCTATGTTCTTGACGAACTATGCTGTCTGCTCCAAATGCCAGGTCTGCAGCAGCTGAAGTGAATGCTGGAAGTCCAGTGATTCCAAGATATTCTTTGTCACTCACCAAAATAGCCTCTTGAGCCTGAAAGAGATCATTTCAATGGGCTGTTGCTTGGCATTTAATATATAAAACAGGGGTCTCTAGCTCAAATTGCTCCGAGGGTCAAATGAGGACTTAATTAAGTAACATGAGGGTTGTATTATGCCGTTGACACAACAATGGCAGTAACTGAACCTTATTAGCTACACCTTTTGCACCTTGATTCTTGCGAAAGGTATCATGAGTTAGGGGCAAATCATTTTGGTCATCTCTACGTTGGTTTGAAAAGAACTTGTTCACTCGCTGGCAGAGCACTTTCAAACACCAGTGAATGCACTAATAACTTCAATGTTAATTATTTGAAAAATGCTGAAAAGCATTGTGGGCCGCACAAAAAGTCCTTGTGTGGCCCACGGGCTGCGTGCTTGAGACCCCAGATATAAGCAAATAAGAATACAATGAAAACAAAACATGAAGTTAAAATTTCCAAGTATATAAATGTCAGCAAAGAAACTAATGTAATGCTGGCTGCTACTGATTAACTAACTCGTCATGATACAGTTTGGACCAATATTGTGCAGTGCAAGTAGGATAACGAATTTATTGCATGAACAAACCTGGAGTTATAATAAATTTATTAAATTGATACCAGCCATTTTCTTTCTGGACAAAATTGTGCAAAGGAAGCAATAGCGATGTTTTCACCATCCTTGAGTATAGGACGAATTTCCACATAGTTAAATAAATTCAGCTTGTACATGTATGTCACTGTTAGATAGTTTAGTCAAACATATAGTGGATTTAACTTTTCGCATTACGACTTGCCGTTCCCTACTCGCTATTGCATTCCGTACGTGAGATCTGGTTTGTATCAACTTGTCATTCGCGTCAAGGGATTTCGTGTGTCCGCGCATGA